>Ga0102865_1000043_pt1 | contig 44678 bp, 37 predicted proteins | sample Colrivmet1449C02_FD_78440 | JGI IMG/M metagenome (GOLD analysis project Ga0102865, IMG submission 78440) | Estuarine microbial communities from the Columbia River estuary - metaG 1449C-02 | ecosystem: Environmental > Aquatic > Marine > Intertidal zone > Estuary | place: USA: Columbia River...
CCAAATGTTGTGATATGTCCTAGTACAGGCGCATCCGTTAATTTGTCCATCCAATTTTTATCTGTGATAAAGGCGCCCAGCGGCATACCGCCACCCAAGGCTTTACCTAGCACTAAAATATCCGGCACAATATCATAGGAAGAAAAGGCCCACAATTGGCCGGTTCTTCCAAACGCTGCCTGTATTTCATCTAACACCAATAGCGTGCCAGTTTCAGTGCATTTTTTTCGAATTGCCTGTATCCAAGCCGGATCGGGTTTAATAATCCCCGCCTCTGCCTGCACTGTTTCCATAATCACACAAGCAGTTTGTTCATTGATAGCATGCAACGCTTCTTCACTATTAAAAGAAAGGCTCCAAACATCTGGCAATAAGGGACGAAATGCATTACGCCAGTATTCATCTCCCATAATACTCAGCGCCCCTTGTGTGGATCCGTGATAGGAATGACGAAAAGAAAGAATACGTGTGCGATTCGTAACACGCTTGGCTAGTTTCATCGCTCCTTCAATAGCTTCGGTACCTGAATTAGTAAAATAGACCGACTGTAATGTTTCAGGTAAATGAGAAGCTAAGGCAGCAGCATATTGCACCTGCGGACTTTGTACAAACTCGCCATAGACCATCACATGTAAATAAGAATCCAATTGTTTTTGTATAGCCTTTATCACTTTAGGATGACGGTGTCCGATATTAGCCACACTAATGCCGCCAATCAAATCGATATACTCCTTACCAGCTGCATCAAACAAGCTGGCGCAATCAGCCCGTACAATCTCTAATTCCAGTGGTGCCGGAGAGGTTTGTGCCAGGTGACGATAAAATAGTTCGCGGGTATTCATATGGGGGGACTCAACCGCAAATATCGACCTTTTGAAATTTTCCTACTTTGCAAAAAAAACGATGGCACTTATCATACCCGTTCGGGACAAAACACCAAAGTTAGGACCCAATTGTTTCGTGGCTCCCAATGCCACACTTATTGGAGATATTGAAATGGGAGACAACTGTAGTATTTGGTTTAATGCCGTGGTTCGTGGCGATGTCAACTTCATTAAAATGGGTAATAAAGTGAATATCCAGGATGGCGCCTGTATTCATTGCACGTTTGAAAAATGCGGAACCATCATTGGCAATTCAGTTTCCATCGGACATCATGCCATTGTACATGGCTGTACGCTGCACGATCATGTACTGGTGGGGATGGGAGCGATTATTATGGATAAAGCTGTTGTTCACTCCAACACTATTATTGCGGCCGGAGCCGTTGTATTAGAAAATACAATATGTGAACCCAATAGTATTTACGCGGGTGTTCCTGCAAAAAAGGTCAAAACAATATCTACCGAACTAAAAGAAGGAGAAATTGATCGCATTGCCAATAATTATGTGCGGTATGCGGCATGGTATAAATAAAAAAAGTGCATATTTGAACTATCTTTATGCACGCTATGGTAATCCTACGTAAACTATTTTTTGCAATAAGTCTTTTGTTCCTCCTAACCGGACTCAGTTCCTGTAGAATTTGGAATAGTGTATTCAAGCCCAAATATGGATGCCCCTCCAATGGAAAAAATGTAGGTGCTGAAAAAATTATCAGTGGTGACCCTGAGGCGATGAAAGCGATGAAAAAAGCAAAGAAGTTTCGCTCCTAGTAATTTTTCTCTTCAATCGAATCCAAAATAGTTCGGTAACTCACATAGCGGTCTTCGTGTATGTCTCCTGTATTAACCGCATCTTTTATTGCGCAGCCGGGTTCATTACTATGTAAACAATTATTGAACTGACAAAGCTGAATTCGATTTTTCATTTCAGGAAAATAATGACTGAGCTCCTGTTTACTGATATCCACTATACCAAACTCACGCATACCCGGTGTATCAATGATGCGACCTCCACCGGGTAAATCAAACATTTCTGCAAATGTGGTGGTGTGCTGTCCTTTTCCACTCCAGCCACTAACGTCTTGTGTTTTCCGATTCATCCCGGGAAACAGCTCATTCATTAACGACGACTTCCCCACCCCACTATGTCCACTCAACAAATTGGTTTTTCCTTGCAAAACCTGCATCAAGTCATCCAGCCCTTCCTTTTTTTCTGCGCTTACCAATAATACAATATAGTCGAGTCGACTGTACATTTCTCGCATTTGTTCGTACAGTTGTTGTTCCTTGGCACGAAAGAGATCTGATTTATTAAATACAACCACGGGTTTAACATGGTACATTTCTGAAGCCACTAAAAAACGATCAATGAACCCCTGGGAAGTGCGTGGTTCACGCAGCGTAGCAACCAGAACTGACTGGTCTAGATTAGCCGCTAGAATATGATGCTGGTGTTTATGACGCGGACTTTGACGATTGATATAATTATGACGGGAAAGAATCTCATTGATCAACGCCGTTCCACTTGCTTCTGACTCAATTTCAAAATCGACCCAGTCACCTACCGCAACAGGATTGGTGCTGGTGATTTCATCTAATTTCATCACCCCTTTTGTACGCGCATTCCAACTACGATTTTGTTCATCGCGTAAAATGTACCAACTACCTGTCGATTTATAAACGAGTCCTTTCATTTATGACAGATATTTTCCAACAATTGGCAACCGACGTCCCATTCCAAATGCTTTGGGAGAAATACGAATAATAGGGCAAAACTGATTTCGTTTATATTCATTGGTATTGACCATCTTTAACACACGATTAACCAATGCAGGATCATATCCCATAGCTTTGATGTCAGCAGGGCTCTTTCTTTTTTCAATATATAAATAAAGTAAAGGGTCGAGTATAGTATAATCAGGAAGTGAGTCACTGTCCTTTTGTCCAGGACGAAGTTCTGCAGAAGGGGCTTTTAATAAAATAGAAGAAGGAATCAATTCTTGCATGCGATTAATATAACGGGCTAAGGCATATACCTGTAGTTTATAACAATCGCCCAATACAGCTAACCCACCTGCCATATCTCCATAGAGCGTACCATAACCAGTAGCTAACTCACTTTTGTTAGAAGTATTCAGCAAAACATATCCGAATTTATTAGCAAGCGCCATCAACAAATTACCACGCGTACGGCTTTGTAGATTTTCTTCTGCTAAACTAAAAGGAAGATTGCCAAATAATGGTTGCAGCGTTTGAAGAAAGGACTGATAAATAGTTTCAATAGGCACTACATCATAAGGATTACCTAAATTCTTACTCAGCTGAATGGCATCCTCTACACTGTGTGAAGACGAATAAGGTGAAGGCAATAAAACTGCTTTTACATTCTCTTTACCCAGGGCCTCTGTTGCTAAAGCTAGTGTAACGGCACTGTCAATTCCTCCACTGCTTCCTACTATAGCTTTGGTAAAGCCCATTTTTGAAAAATAATCCCGGATACCCATTACTAGTGCCTGGTAAATTTCTGCCGTGCACAATTGCGCATCTAATTGCAAAGGATCCAACTCTTCATTGGGGATTTCAGCAGCAGGAACCGAAGTAGCTGAACGAAACGTTCCGTGCTCAGTCAACTCCACAACCGAAATTGCTTCTTCAAATAAAGGTAGCTGCTCAATCAGATTAGAATCCTTATCCATCACCAAAGAGCCACCATCAAATACTAATTCTGTTTGACTGCCTACCGCATTACAATATATAACGGGTACCCTATAGCGCTGTGTATTCTGTTTTAAAATAGCCTTGCGATCTTCTACGTGTGTATAATCAAAGGGAGAAGCTGAAAGATTCAATAATACATCAGGCTTTTGCCCAATCAATTCATCCATGGGGCAGTGTGTGTACAAAGGATTATTACCCAGATTCCAGATATCCTCACAAATGGTGACTGCTAATTTTTTCCCTTTAAAATCAATCAAATGCCAGGAACGAGCCGGCTCAAAATAGCGGTATTCATCAAAAACATCATAGGTAGGTAAACAGGTTTTGTACACCACATCGCGCACTTCCCCCTCAAATAAAAAGAAGGCAGCGTTAAACAAATCCTTTCCTTTTGGATCTGGATTTCTATCAGGTGCCCCTACCAATACAGCAATGTCTGTAGTATGTACTTTAATCTGATCCAGCGCTGCACGACACTTATCGATAAAATCGTCAAACTCTAAAAAATCGCGAGGCGGATACCCACAAATAGAGAGCTCTGAAAATAAAACCAGATCCGCACCCTTTGAACGCGCCTCGGTTATACCGTGGATGATCTTTTGGACGTTTGCTGAAAAGTTCCCAATGTGATAATTCTGCTGCGCAACCGCAATCTTCATTTCACAAAAGTAAGCCAATGTTTTGTAGCGTACCTTTACAAAACAATTCCGCTATGCGCAGCATTATTTTATTAATCGGAGCCGTTTTGGCCCTCTTTTTCAACGCTTGTAGTCCCTCTGACAAGGGACCAGATGTTAGCAATATCCAACTTACCGTTACAATTAACCGTTTTGATGAAGCCTTTTTTGCGCTAGACTCCATGCAAGCTGCTAAAAGCCTTTTACAACTTCAATCAAAATACTCCGGATTTTACGGCGACTATATGAACTATATACTTGGTGTAAATGGAAACCCTGCTGACTCCTCTACCCTAAAAGCTACCACTAGTTTTATTAATGCCTACCGTTCTATTTACGATTCAATACAACCCCTTTTCGAAAACACGAGTGAATTAGAGAAAGAACTTAAAAAAGCGTATCAATACCTGGCTTATTATTTCCCTACCTATAATCCAGGAAATATCTGGTTTTTTATTGGACCTTTTGATGCCCCCGGTGTAGCAATGGTCAAAGATGGAGTAGCCGTAGGGTTGCAACAATTTGCAGGGCAAAACTTTTTTGCCTATCAAACACCTGCTATTCAAAATTTGTACCCCAATTATCTTTCCCGAAGATTTGCACCGTCCTATATAGTTCCCAATGTAATCAAGGCCATCAGCGAAGATTTATTCCCAGACAAAAGTGCAGAACGTCCTCTTTTAGAACAGATGATTGAAAAAGGAAAGTACTGGTATTTAGCCAAATTATTACTTCCTTCCACCAGCGATTCATTACTCACCGGATTTACGAAAGCACAACTGGATTGGTGTAACGAAAACGAAGGACAGGTCTGGTCGCATCTTATCCGCACCGAAGAATTACAAACGCTCAACCCCGTGCTGATTCAAAATTATATTGGAGAAGCCCCGTTTACGCAAGGTCTTTCACAGGAATATTCGCCTGGAAATATTGGTCAATGGATTGGCTGGCGTATTGTAAAAACGTTTGCTGAAAAAAATTCAAGCCTTTCTCCCACCGCAATCATGAATACTCCTGCAGCAGAAATACTCGAAAAAGCAAAATATAAACCCAGGTAATTAATTGTTCTTGTACGGAACAACCATTTCGAACGAAGGGATCTGCACCGTGAAAAGTTCACGAGTATTCAGATTTTCCATTTGATAGGTGCCTACCATTCTTCCGATTTCAGTTTTCAGGTTACAACCACTCACATAACGATAGGTTTCACCAGGTAAAATCACGGGCTGTACGCCAACCACTCCCTCACCCTCCACTTCACGACGCGTAGTATTGCTATCAAAAATGAACCAATGACGACGATGTAATTGAACGGGGAATGAATTATAATTCTCAATCTCTACACGATAAGCAAACATGTATTCACCTTGTAAAGGATTACTATACTCCTCCTGGTAAAACGTTTCCACCGAAACCTGAACTCCCTCTGTGATGAGTGATGTCATGATACAAATTTAACCTTATAACCCAATTTAGAAAGATATTGTGAAAGCTTTTGACGATGGTCTCCCTGAATAATCACCTCCCCACTTTTAACAGAACCACCAGTTCCGCAGTGATTTTTAAGCTTTTTACCCAGTTCTTCCAGATCATCTGTTTTACCCACAAAACCCACAACAAGCGTTACCGCCTTACCCGCACGTTGCTTAGTGTCTAATTTCAAACGAAGCTGCTGTGAAGCGGGCGGCAAGGTATCGGACTCCTCCACTGATTCAGGTTCAAATGAAAAATTGGGATCGGTGCTAAATACAAACCCGTTTATATCTCCTTTTTGTTTTTTAGACATGATTAAAAATTAACAGCTTTCAAACTCAAATCCACACTGCGCGCCTGGTGTATCAGCGCACCAACACTCACATAATCCACTCCCGACTGCGCATACGATTCAATATTTGCTAAATTAATTCCTCCACTTGCTTCTGTTTCAAAACCACCCTCCATTTTAAGCATCGACACGGCTTGGGCCAAGGCTGGTGGTGTAAAATTATCAAGGAGGATTCTAAATACTTTACCACGTCCAACACTTATTATTTTCTTAACATCTTCAATACTTCTTGCCTCTACTTCTATTTTTAATGCAGGTTTTACGGTTTGCACATAATGCCAGGTTTTTTCAATGGCTTTTTCCACGCCGCCACAAAAATCAATATGATTATCCTTGAGCATAATCATATCATAGAGACCAAAGCGATGATTTGTCCCGCCACCAATACGCACAGCCTCTTTTTCAAGCAACCGAAAATTGGGTGTGGTTTTTCGCGTATCCAGAATTTTAGTGGAGTACTCTTTTAGCTTCTCAACATAAGCATTAGTGAGCGTAGCAATACCGCTCATCCGTTGCATACAATTCAGCACCAAGCGTTCGCACTGCAAAATAGTAGGCACATAGCTTTCTACTTCAAATGCAATCTCACCGGCCACCATTTGATCACCATCTTGCAATTGCGGTTTAAATGTGACAGCAGGATCCTTAAATTGAAATATCTTTCTAGCAACTTCTATACCCGCTATTATTCCTGCCTCCTTAATCTTTAACACCGCCTTTCCTCTTGCTGTAGCAGCAATACAGGCAAGTGTACTATGGTCTCCCTCCCCAATATCCTCTTGTAAGGCCGATTCAATCAGCTGTTGTAATGCCTCTTGTTTCATAATGAAGCCGGTTTGAATCAATCCATTGTTTGAATACGCAATTCACGTACCAATTCCTTTCCTCCTTTGCCGCGTAAAAAAACATTCACCCGAAAACTGGCTTGCTCGGTTTTTAAGGTCCCAATCGCATAGGAACCCGTGGGCGATTTTCCTTTATGCTGCAATTCAAAGGTTAAAACCGGATTGGCAGCAAAAAACTTGGAAAGTTGTGCTTGACACTGAGATTTGGAACTGGATCCTGACTGATCGGGTAAGGTTAGTTCCACTGTTTCTTCAAAACGTAAAACCAGATTGGAAACATTCCCTGTTTTAAGTGCAGATAACACCGCTTCTAGCGCATCCTGACGATTAACAGTCGCTGTCAAACGAATAGCTGATAAAAATAACAGCGGGAGCATCCATAGAATAAGACGATAATTTTTCATTCAGTCTAAGTTACAAAAATTCGAAGGGCCAAAAATAGAATGTAAATTTACTGCTCAATACTAGCATATGAAGCCGCAAAAGACAATGTTAATTATCATGGACGGTTGGGGAATTGGACAAGAACCCGCTTCAGATGCCATACGCGCTGCAAATACCCCCTTTACAGATAGTCTTTACCAACAGTACCCCAACACCACATTGACCACCTTTGGTGAAGCTGTAGGATTACCCGAAGGACAAATGGGTAATTCAGAAGTGGGGCATCTTAATCTGGGTGCGGGCCGAATCGTTTACCAAGAATTACAACGCATCAATGTAGCCATTCGGGAAAAATCCTTCCAACAAAATAAAACCTTGCAAAACGCACTTGAAACGGCAAAAACCCAAGACAAATCACTTCATTTAATTGGTTTGGTAAGTGAAGGTGGCGTACACTCTCATTTAAATCACTTAAAAGCAATAATTGACTGCTGTGTTACAAAGAATCTTAACAAAGTATACATCCATGCATTCACAGACGGAAGAGATTGTGATCCTAAAAGTGGATTAGGTTTTATAAAAGACTTGGAGAATTATATAGAGAATACACCCGTAAAAATTGCCTCACTTTGCGGACGCTATTACGCCATGGATCGTGATAACCGGTGGGAAAGAATCAAGTTGGCCTACGATGCACTAATTAATGGTAAAGGACAGATGGCCAAATCCGCCACCAAAGCCATTGAAGAAAGTTACAAGCAGAATATCACCGATGAATTTATTCAGCCCACTTTAGTGGTTAGTGATAATAACACCCCCGTTGCTACGATACAAAATGGAGATGTAGTCATCTGCTTTAATTTTCGCACCGATCGATGCAGAGAAATTACGCAAGCACTAACGCAACGAAATTTTCCGGAACAAAATATGCACAAACTGTCATTACACTACACCACCATGACGGAGTATGACAAGACATTTGAAAATGTACATGTCCTATTTGAAACCGATAATTTAAATAAAACACTGGGGCAGGTTTTAGAAGAAGCCGGTCGCACCCAAATCAGAATTGCGGAAACTGAAAAATATCCCCATGTCAGTTTCTTTTTTAGTGGCGGCAGAGAGATTCCCTTTACAGGAGAAAAACGCATCATGATTCCCTCTCCCAAAGTAGCTACCTATGATTTGCAACCTGAAATGAGTGCGCAACAAGTAACTAATGCAGTTGTAGCAGAAATTGAAAATGAAACAGCCGATTTTATTTGTCTTAATTATGCCAACGCAGATATGGTTGGACATTCAGGTGTTTGGGAAGCCGCAATCAAAGCAGCCGAAACCGTTGATCATTGTGTAAAGCAAGTAGTAACAGCGGCATTAGCGCATGACTATACGGTATTTGTAACAGCGGATCACGGCAATTCGGATTATCTGATTAATCCAGATGGAACCCCTAATACGGCACATACCCTAAACCCCGTTCCACTATTTGTCATTGACAAAAACTGGCATCCGATTGTAAAAACAGGAAAACTGGCTGATATCGCCCCCACACTGCTTACACGAATGAATATTGATGTACCTTCCGAAATGACCGGGAGCATCTTAACACAATAAATTGGTTGACATGAAGCGTTTAAAAACTATCGGGTGGGCTTTGCTTGGCGCATTGGTACTGATTCAGTTTATCAACCCGCAAAAAAATGCAATGGCTGGACCGCACCCGAATGCAATTACCAACAGCTATGAGATGCCAGTGGAAGTAAAGACAATAGTAGAAAAATCCTGCCTGGATTGCCATAGTAACAATACAAAGTACCCGTGGTATTCCAATATACAACCCGTTGCTTGGTGGCTATCAGATCATGTAAAAGATGGAAAGCGTCATCTCAATTTGGATGAATATACTAATCGTTCGCTCCGTTATCAATACCACAAAATGGAAGAGATCATTGAAATGGTAAAGGAAGAAGAAATGCCATTACCCTCTTATACCTGGACGCATGCCGACGCCAGACTTACACAAGAAGAGAGAGTGAGCATCACTCGATGGGCGCAATCAATCATGGAATCCATGAAAGCGCAATATCCACTAGATAGTCTAGTAAAAAAGAAATAATTGATTTTTCACATCACCGTTTCTTAGAAAAGTTGTCAATACAGAAATATATATTTTCCGTTTTATCCTTTTTGGGATTTTTCACACTGAGCTACGCACAGAGTGATACGACAAATGCCGTAAACCTGGAGGAAGCAGTGATTTACTCCGGAAAATTCAAAGAGAAAAGAAAAAACATTGCGCAGCAAATAGAAGTAATCACGGCTCGAAAAATTGCGCGTGCCAATGCACAAAATACGGGCGACCTACTTGGCAATACTGGAGCAGTTTTTGTTCAAAAAAGTCAGCAAGGCGGAAGCAGTCCTGTAATCAGAGGGTTTGAGGCAAGTCGAGTTTTATTAGTGGTAGACGGCATACGACTCAACAATGCCATTTACCGTGCAGGTCACTTGCAAAACGTCATCACAGTTGATCAAAACTTATTGGAACGAATTGAAGTACTCTATGGCCCTAGTTCTACATTGTATGGCAGTGATGCATTGGGCGGTGTGATCCATATGCGCACCAAACAACCCATTTTTTCTACTACTGAAAAAACTATTTTTAAAACAAATACAGTAACACGAATCAGTAGCGTTAACCAGGAAAAAACCGTACATCTTACCCAACAAATTGGAGGAAAAAAATGGGGGTGGTTACAAGCCCTCACGTTTAGTGATTTTGGAGATTTAAAAATGGGCAGCCGCTATCCTAAAAAGTATCCTGACTTTGGCAGAAGAACACAATACATTCAAACGGTGAACGGAGTGGATCAGTTGCTGACGAATGATGATGATCGTGTACAAAAATTTTCCGGATACAAACAATGGGACCTATTAGGAAAGCTGCAATACAAACCGAATTCTACTCAATCGCATCAACTCAATATCCAGCATTCTAATTCTACTAACGTACCCCGTTATGACCGGTTACAAGACAAAAAAGTATTTCCAGGTATTGGAAACACATTACGCTGGGCAACGTGGTACTACGGGCCACAAACTCGTTGGCTGGCTTCCTATGAATGGAACAGCAGTCAATCAAAGATTGCAGATGAAATACGTATTGTAGCCGGTTATCAAGACATCAAAGAAAGTCGTCAGCAACGAGAATATTTGGCTTACACGCGCTTTGACAGCCGAAGAGAACATATACGTGTTGCTTCTTTCAATTGGGATGCCAAGGAAAAGTGGAATGATCAGGAACTAATTATTGGAGTAGATGGCCAATTTAATTTTTTAAAATCGGTAGCAGATAGAACCAACCTGCTAACGAGGGTTGTAACTCCGCTAGACAGTCGTTATCCCAATGGAGACAATCAAATGCATTTAGTGGGTGTGTATGGCCAACATCTTGCTAAATTGAAAAAAGGAAAATTGATTTTAAATGATGGGCTGCGATTTCAATTGACAAATCTTCGATCAACGATTGCTGATAATAGTTTCTTTCAATTCCCCTTTACCAGTATTCGACAGAACACCCGTTCAATTACCGGAAATATTGGACTGGTACTCATGCCCAGTGATGAGTTGAGAATCTCGACTAATTTCTCCTCTGGTTTTCGTGCGCCCAATATCGACGACGGTGCCCGCATTTTTGAAAGCAGCACGGCCCTGGCCCGACTGGTTGTTCCAAATCCAGACATAAAGCCCGAGTATACCTATAATGGTGATTTACAAATGCAGTACCAAATGGGAGCTATTCGGTTAGAAGTGACTGGATTTTATACCTTGTTTCGCAATGCAATCATATTGGCACCCTTCCAATTAAACGGACAAGATTCCGTGTTATACAATGGGATAAAAGCGCAGGTAATTGCCAATCAAAATGCGAGAAAGGCCTTTGTGCGTGGTTTTCAATACAAGTCTGTTGTCACCCTCAATCAAAATCTTACCTGGGAAACTACAGTCAGTCAAACCTATGGACGATTTATAACCAATAATGGCATTAAAAAACCACTGGACCACGTTCCGCCTCTTTTTGGACGTTCATCCATCCTTTATCAAAAAGACGCATTGGACTGGGAGTTCTTTGTTCACTTTAATGGTTGGAAACGAATCAAAGATTATAATAGGGATGGCGAAGACAATGCCCAGTATGCCACCCCAGATGGCACGCCCGCCTGGTACACACTAAACCTGCGTGTGGGTTATCGGCTTGACAAATCGCTTCAACTACAGGCCGGTTTAGAGAATATGCTGGATAGAAACTACCGGTATTTCGCCTCTGGATTTTCCGCCCCTGGCCGCAATGTTTACCTCACTGTCCGAGTTAATTTTTAACACCCAGTGCAGCGAACGGTGCATAAAAATGTCTTATATTCAGACTACCAACGTCGCCCCTATGACAGAGGAAGTCATCTTAGAAGGTTGTCTACGAAACAATCCCATTGCACAACGGGAACTGTATAATCAATACAGCCCTAAAATGCTGGCCGTTTGTTATCGTTACGCGCATAATCGAGAAGATGCGGAAGACATGTTGCAGGAAGGCTTTATCAAAGTTTTTTTGCAATTACGCACTTTTGAGAACAGAGGCTCTTTTGAAGGTTGGATCCGGAAAATCATTGTACACACCTGTATTAATTTTCTCAAGAAAAATAAAAAGTTCAATGAGCGTGTTGATCTGATTCACGCGAGTTCGATACAGATTCGCGAGGAAAGTGTGCCGGCAGTAGTACAGGTTAAACAGATTGTAGAAAGTATCCGAAGCTTACCCATCGGTTATAGAACTGTTTTAAATCTATTTGCGATTGAAGGGTATAGTCACCGGGAAATTTCACAGTTACTGGATATTGAAGAAAGTACCAGTCGCAGTCAGTTTACCAGAGCTAAATCGATGTTGGAAGAATTGTTGATTAAAAAGAACATTTTGCAACCAAAACAAAAGACCGGCTGGCTACAAGCCGTGGGTCAGCACTAATAATTACTGCTTTGCAGTGTGTAGGATCAGATGGAAGGCCAGAACAACGATAGAGAATTTGAACAGTTTCTTAAGGAAAATGCGGATAACCACCGGCTTTATCCTTCGGATGAAATTTGGAATAAGATCCATGCGCGATTACATGCTCATAAGCGCTGGCCACTTACTGCACTTCTTTTACTTGCTTTCACCACCGGATCAATTACTTGGTTAGCCAATAGTGAAAGAACAACAGCATCTCCTGAGAGAGCGATAGCAGCTGTGAAAACTCCAGCAGTTTATACTCCTAGTAAGCAAGAGAGCATCACTAGAACAATTGCGGAAGAATCTACAACTACTATTTACCCCGTAACAGAAAGCGCACCAACTATTGTTACTCCTTTAATTAGTATAGAATCTTCAAACATGCAAGCAAATGCAGAAATCGTTACTACATCAAGTGAAATTGTAGAGGCGGCCAGCATAGAACTACCTACAATACAACCTGAGGTTGAAGTAAAGCTACCCCTCACTATTGAAAGCGTGACCAATAGCTATCAACGACAAAAACATAGTCCTCGTTTTAATTGGCAAGTTCATTTTACCCCAACGGTTAGCTATCGTTCACTTAAAGAAGATGAAAAATTTATTGCGCAAGCACGGATGAACTTATCCGCAGCACCCGCAGTGGCTACTCCTGAGCTAGAAAATGTGATCACACACCGCCCCGATATTGGAATGCAATTGGGGCTAACAGGTACGTATCCACTGGGCAAAGGAATTGACTTGGTTGCAGGACTTCAGTTTAATGTGAGCAAATACGATATCAAAGCCTTCAATTATCCATCCGAAGTAGCCACCATTGCACTAATAAATAGTTGGGGAGGTTCCACAGCGGTATCTACGCTTACCAGCTTTAGAAGCAATGGCTTTATGGCAAAAGCTAGTTGGTTACGCAACTACTATTATTCACTTTCAGTTCCTTTAGGATTGGAGTGGAGAATTCTGGGTAAAAAGCAAAATCATTGGGGATTCAGTGCTACTATTCAACCTACTTATGTAGTGGGAAACCGATCCTACATGATCTCGATGGACTATCAAAACTATGCTGAAGTGCCTTATTTGATCAATAAGTGGAATATGAACGTAGGATTTGAAACCTATGCTAAGTTCTCCATTGGTAAAAACGATTTCCGCATCGGTCCTCAAGTACGTTATCAGTTATTTTCCAGTTTCAAAAAGGGCTATCCCGTAAGCGAACACCTCTATGATTTTGGCGTTAAACTGGGTATGCAGTTAGGCAAATAATCGCTTTATCTCACCCAACTCTTTCCTGTAATTTTACGGCATGAACAGACTCTTTTTTTTAATTGGAGTGACGCTTATTTTGGTCGCCTGCCAATCAAAAGATCAAAAAAAATATATTTCCATCCCTTCGCTGATTGAAGTACAAGTAGTGCATGTAGACAGTTCTCTTTACTCCATTACCAAATACATTTATAAAGGAACTGACACCATTCCTTCCGATACGTTTTACATACGCAGAGAAGAGTTTAGACAGGAAGCAGCAGAGTTTTTAGAAATACTTGATCTTTCACTTTCAAAAAATGCAAAACGTTTCAAGGAAGAAAGTAGGTATGATGAATTACTAGATCGTGTTATTCTCACCTATCTACCCCTGAACGCGAATAACGAAGAGTGGCAAAAGGAAGAGATTATGGTGAAGCCCGACCCTGCTACTGGAGACAAAGTAACTACGATCATTGCCAGCAAAGTGCGCAACAACCGAAATGGCTTAATACAACTAGAAATGCTTTGGCTACTGGATCGCAGTTTTCAAATAACCCGTACTTCTCAATTACCCGGCGAACAATCTGTTGTTACTACCGCCAAAGTAATTTGGAACGACCACAACGATTATGACGCCAGAACAGTACAGTAAAATTTCTTACACACTTCCTGATCAGCCAGGCATTTATAAATACTATGATGCGAGCGGTGAGTTATTGTATGTAGGCAAGGCCAAACAACTTCGCAAACGCGTCAGCTCCTATTTTACTAAACAAGCTCAAAATCAAAAAACACTGGAGCTGGTCAAACGCATTGAACGTATAGAATTTACAATTGTCAATACGGAGCAGGATGCATTTTTGCTGGAAAATTCACTGATCAAAGAATTCCGTCCACGTTTCAATATTTTATTAAAAGATGACAAGACCTACCCTTTTATTGTCATTCGTAAAGAGCATTTTCCTCGGGTATTTTTAACCCGACAAAAAATAAATGACGGATCTTCCTATCTGGGACCATTTACTTCGGTGTATCATGTGCGAGAGCTTTTGAATTTTATCAAACAAACAATTCCGCTACGCACTTGCACACTCGATCTTTCTCCAAAAAAAATTGAACAAAAAAAATATAAAGTTTGCCTAGAATATCATTTAGGTAACTGTAAAGGCCCTTGCGAAGGATTACAGTCTGCCGCCGCGTATCAAGAAGAATTAGAAAAAGTGCGAGACCTATTAAGTGGCAATCTTGGACCCGTGATTCGGTCGATGGAAACAGAAATGAAAAAGCTGGCTGGTGAACTAGCTTTTGAAAAAGCAGCACAACAGAAAAAGAAAATTGAATTTTTACGACAATACCAAGCCCGATCCGTTGTAGCAAACGCCAAAACAGCTACCCTTGATATATTCTCCATTAGCCAGGGTGAACAAGTGTATGTCAACTACCTCATGGTTCGCAATGGAGCCATTAATCAAACGCATACAGTAGAGCTACAACCCAAACTCAATGAATCACCGGAAGAAATATTAGCCTTTGCCATTTCACAGTTACGAGAGCAGTTTGGCAGTCATGCCCCAGAAATTGTCACTCCCTTTTCCATTGACTACCCGGATCCTTCCATTAAAATCACCGTCCCTAAATCGGGCGATAAGAAAAAACTGCTGGACCTCTCTCAAAAAAATGCAGCCTATTTTATTTCAGATGTCAAACGGAAACAGCGCTTGCAGTTGACTCAAAAATTGGAGGACACAGAAAAATTACTTACAGATTTGCAGCAAGATCTACAACTGAGTTCACTCCCTGTACATATTGAGTGTTTTGATAACTCTAATTTTCAAGGCAGCTTCCCCGTATCGGCCGTGGTCTGTTTTAAAGACGGACAACCCAGCAAAAAAGATTACCGAAAATTCAATATCAAAACCGTACAGGGGATTAACGATTTTGCTTCGATGAAAGAATCCGTAGGCCGTCACTACAAACGCATGCAAAAAGAAGAGCAACCCTTTCCTCAACTCGTGATTATTGACGGAGGAAAAGGACAATTGAGTGCAGCGCAAGAAGCCATTACAGAATTAGGATTACAGGGTCGTATGACCTTGGTAGGGCTCGCTAAAAATGAAGAGGAGTTATTCTTTGCCGGCGATTCTGAGTCGCTCAAACTGCCTTACAATGGACCCAGTTTACTTTTTATTCGTCGCATTCGAGATGAAGTGCACCGTTTTGGACTCACCTTTCACAGGCAACAGCGCAGTAAAGGAACCTTTAAAAATGACTTACAGGAGATCCCAGGCATTGGAGCTCAAACAGCAACTCTTTTACTCAAGCACTTTAGATCCAGTAAAAATATTGCTGCAGCATCAACACAAGAACTAATCAACGTAGTAGGTGCCGCAAAAGCAAAAAAGATTGAAGCTTATTTTAGTACGACCAAAGATCCTGCTCAAAGTTGAAGATCTTCTCTTTGATGTTCTCGCCTTCTAATAATTGGAGAATAGGATCCTTGATATAGTTGCGGATCAGTTTATTCTGTGGATTATCAAGGGTTGATTTTACAATATAGCTACTAAACATACGGCTTTCAAATAGCTCTTCCCAAGTCATACGATTTTGTCCCATGTTCTTGGGGTTGTAAACCTCTGCTTTAACCAACGTGGGACGCATATCAGGATAGTAAACCCAGAACAAAGAAGAGGTTCCTCTTTCTTTGGTTGTATTTGGAAAATACTCTGTTTTGAGTAGTCCAATCCCCAAAATACGTACATACATACGGCTGGTTTCACGATCAAACACCCACTCTTCTTTCAAGCGGATCTTATTGATCTCTTTTGGATCAAAAGACTTTCGGGTAACCACATAGCCAATCACCTTATCAATTTGCTTGATATCATATTTAGGAACAGTATCCAAGCTACCGGCCACTAATTGTTGCACGGCATCGGTTCCTAAAGGAGTTGTAAAACGATCATCAGAAAATGCAGTCACTTCACCGCTCAATACAGAGCGCATGAGCATGTTAACGAAAATCTGACTGCCATTATCCTCCATGGACTCATACACAAAAGGCTTGTTCATTTTTTCGCGTAAATCCAATTCGCGCCATACTTTTTCTGCAAAAAACGCATCATCCCAACGCAGATGCTCATAAGGAAGAGGCGTACGCTGTGTCAAGTTGCTTTTATCATAGGCGTTATCCTGACGAAGAGAACGACGAGCTGAGTTATCTGCCGTTATAGTGTCATACTCAAAAGGCATATTTGCATACACATTAACAGGAGGCGTTGGAGTTGTATCTGCAACGGGTGTAACAGGTGTAGCAGGTGCCGTTTCGGGTTGCGTTGTAGTAGGCGCTCCTGCGCGACGACGTGGAGTACGCTGTGCAGTAGCATCAGCGACACTCAACAGAGCAGCCACCGCAAACAAGATACATGTTGATTGTCTCAGCTTCATAATTCAATTATTTGATATAGTAAACCAATGATGGCGCTTTGTTTGTTCTGCCATCTGGTCCTTTTACACGAATATCATCGATGGTCACCATGCGACCGGGTTGAACATATTGATTAATCGCAGCGCGCACTTGTGAAGAAAAGGCCGCACCCTGATTAGGGATAGACACAATATCATCATCCGTATCGCAGGTAAGAGTAAAACTCAACACATCATATTCCAATTCGAAAGGAAAGTTCTTGATACCTGCTCCCACACCACCCTGCGCACGGAACGAACCCGCATTGATATTGGCTCCACTAGGTTGTCCACCAATAAATGCTTGTGCCTCTGGAATGGTACGAACACGAAAATTGAAAGAAGAAGGCTTTCCATCTACTTCAATATTAATCTTACACTCATCCGTAACGGTTGAAACAAATGCATCGTATTTACCAGGTCCTTTTTTCACTAGTGATCCACCGCCGCCAGCTACAGAAACTTTTACACGATCATCCCCGCCCCCGCTGGCCGCAATCGTAACAGGATTAGGAACCCCGATATAAAGCACATTCATTTTATCAAGACCAACAGATGCGTTGGACTGACCCACCATGTACTCTACTTTCACTTCTTTACGCTCTTGCTGACCCGTATTTTGATTGGTATATGTAATGGTAACAGGGATGGTATGAGGCCCCACAGAACCGGCGTCCAATTCTTTTAATGCAAACCCTTCTTCACCAATAGGAACAACTGCTCCACCAATGCTAATCGTTGGCTTTGCTTCTTTACTAAAGGCACCGATACCTGCTTTGATTTCAATTTTTTGTCCTGGCATCAGGTAATTTGAATTCTGTCCAACGATTGCCGCATAAGAATCAAATACTACTTCCACTTTTCCAACTTGTTCGTGACAGAAAGTAACTACTTTATTTTCGGAGGTACGAACGTCATTCTGGAATTTACTGAGGATACTCAAGGCTCCTACGGTAGGCGACATATAGAAATACGCCTCTTCCCAGGTTTTCTTATTGGAGTTTTGAGATTTAGGAGGATCAAGATTTACTGCAAAATTATTCGCGAACTCATTATTGATTAATGTATCAGTTCCTAATACCCCACCCTTATACTTCTTGAGTATCTCCAAAAGTTGTTTTCCCTTTCCTTCTTTAACTAAAATTCGGGTGGTAGCATTTTGATCATCCTCTTTCAACTTACCACCAGAAGTAGAAGCGGCAATAATTTCTTTTTTCAAATTATCAATGAAATCATACGCCTCTTTTGCATATCCAGTTACCGAATCAGCTTTTGGTTTCCATACCGAAGCACGATCGCGTGTGGCCGGATCACTTAATTTTTGATTCAAGGAAGCAAGAATCTGCGTTGTAGATGCATTCACCGCCGTGTTCGTCTTTTCAAGACTCTCATTGATGGTTTTGAATGCATTCAAAATTTCTGCAGAGATATTTATGGCCAACAGTGCGGTCAATACCAAATACATGATATTGATCATCTTCTGCCGGGGTTCCTTAGGTAATGCCATGTAAGCGCAACTTTAAATAATTAGAATTGATTGATTCACTCTACTTCTATGAACGACCTTGCATAGCTGTTAGCATGCTGCCGTAGACATTGTTCAAGCGACCCAGGTTTTGCGCCAATGTACCGATCTGCTCCTGTACACGCTTGGCGTCTTCTGTGCTGTTAGTCATTGTATCAGAAGCCTCAGCCAATTTGCCATAGAACTTGTTCAGTGCTTTCAAATGATTATTGCTTTCTGCCAACTCCAATTCATAAATGGTATTGAGAGAAGATAAATTCTTAGTTAATACCTGGATTTGCTCATGGAAATGTCGTGCTCCTTCCGTTGCACTGTTAAATGCAGTCACAGACTCTGCAGCAGAAGTATATGCATTCTTTACTTTATCCAACTCAGCTGAAACCGCTTTTGTTTTAGATGCTAATTCAGAACTGGCGGCAGCTGCATCGGTTACGGTATTGATGTTTGATACTGTAGTTGTCAATTGCTTGAAGCTGTCACCCAGTTTTTTCAACACATCCTGGTTGATATCAGCATCCTTCATCATTTTTTCCATTTTACCCGCTACAGTAAGCTGCTCCTCACTATGAGAGGCATCCTCAACCGCAGGATATTTTATATACAATACGCCATAGAGCGCAAAGATCAAAGCCTCGGTAGTTAGTCCGATCCAAAGCCAGATATCCGCATCTCCTGCGTGAATGATTTTACGAAGAGCACCCCAGATTACAAGTGCTGCACCAAATGATACGCCAACGTCTACCCATTTGCTTACTTTGGAAGGAATCGCTGCTGCCATGTTGTTGAATCTTTAAATTGTGATTGGTTAATAAGTACGATTAAAAATTATTTCATTGAAGTGGCCGGAAGATCAATTACACAACGGAAACCGATGTATGATTTTGCTGAATCCTGGTACTCGTAAGTAGCCGTTCCATTTTGCATGAAGTAGGCTACATCTTTCCAGCTTCCGCCACGCGTAATCTTGCGCTTCATCAGCGGTGGATCATCATCCTTAGCATTCCAACGAACATCAGGGTTCATATCGTGCTGAAAGTTGTTACGACCTTCATAATAAATGCTGGATGTCCACTCGGCCACATTTCCTGCCATGCAGTACAAACCAAAATCATTCGGCCAATAGCTATCAGCACGAACCGTATAAAATCCACCATCTTCAGGATAATTACCACGACCAGGTTTGAAGTTGGCCATCAAACAACCTTTCTTATTACGAGGATAGTAGTTACCCCAAGGATACATGGTTTGAGAACGACCCCCGCGCGCTGCATATTCCCACTGCGCTTCTGTAGGCAGACGGAAATCAGATTCTTGCGGACGCTTTTTAGCATCGAGATAAGCATTTAAATAATGCGTTCTCCACTCACAAAATGCAACGGCTTGTTTCCAGCTAACACCCACAACCGGATAATCTCCAAATGAAGGGTGCATAAAATAACGCTTGGTCATTGGCTCGTTATATGCATAAGAAAAGTCACGAATCCAAGCTAACGTATCAGGATAAATAGGCGTATCTTTTTTAACAATGAAAGAAGAGCGAGGCTTGCCTGCATTTTCACGCTTCGCAGCATCTTTCAGATCAAACACTTCGGAATGATAGATGATCTTAGAAGGATCTACTTCTTTTTTCCCAAAAATGCGATCATTGGGAGGAAGAATGATATCAGTGCTGCTCAATTGCTCCATCACTTTAGGATCATTCCACTTTAAGGTCTTTACCTTATTCCAATCCACATGCTCTTCGCCATCAGGACCGGCTTTTACAAAACCCATTTTACGTGCTACGACAGAATCGCGCACCCACTGTACAAACTGACGATACTCATTGTTTGTGATCTCAGTTTGATCCATCCAGAATCCAGAAATGGAAATAGAACGGTTTCTGGCACTAAATGCATAGGCAGGATCCTCATCGCTGGGACCCATATGGAAATTTCCCTGAGGGATATAAACCATGCCGGGGGGTCTGGGAAGGGTGTAACGGGAACCAGCAGACACGCCACGAAGCATGCCATCGTTCACCATCGAACCACCACTGTTTTTCTTACCTCCCAGTATACCACAACTTGAAAGTGAAAGCAGGGCAGTTAGTACCAGGATTGAGTGACAAAGATTCTTCATTTTCATACACTTAAATGGGGAAGGACAAATATAACGCTTTGAGTGTTTTTTAGCTAACGGTTTTAAGGTTTTTTAACCCCCTTAGAATTTTTGCCCTCGGACATAAACGACAGATAATCATGAATTATTGCCGTACTCCTTCTCAATCAATCGAAGCAGGTCGGCTAATGTACTAACCGGGGGTTGGCAGGTAAAATTTCTGCATAACCAAATCGATGATAACGAATCAGTTGTCTTATTTCGAAGCATTGGAAAACGATCATCTGTTCGTATGGAACTCATGAGTACACGATGAGGAATATACGCTTGTAAAAGTGCTAAAAGGGAACATGCTGCATCTGAACCGATCAGGGTTATCTCATTGGTTCCCAATGTTATCTCTTGAATTGTACAGGCCCAGTTTCCAAAAGAAGTGGGATAACGCTTGATCGCATTTCCTACGATTTTAACCATTTGTTGGCTTTTTAGACCCCAATCAGGACGGTCCAAAAGCAGCGAAAGTCGGTGTAACACCCCTGCCATCACAGAATTTCCAGAAGGAAGCGCGCCGTCGTACACTTCTTTTTTTCGGACAATCACATCTGTTTGGTGTGATGGCGTATAAAAGAAAAAGGGGGACTGCTCGTCCGAAAAATCACGGATTAGTACGTTGACAACCTCCTCGGCTTTTAAAAGCCAATCTGTATTACCGGTAACTTCTTGTAAATGCAAGAGCGCATCTGCAAAAAAAGCCAAATCTTCTAAAAAGGCAGGATAACGCGCTTCTTGTTTGTAGGTATGATGAAAATTGCCCGCTGCATTTTGAAAGGTTGACCATAAGAAATTCATATTTCGAATGGCCAGCGTCCGATAGGCTTCCTCCCCTATTGCAGCAAAGGCTTTGGAAAGTGCCTTATTAAAAAGTGCATTCCATCCTAAAATGATTTTATCATCGAGTAAGGGACGGATGCGTGATTTTCTTTTTTCAAAAAGAAGTTGACGACAGCGTTGAAGTTGTGGCTGCACTGTTTGTACTTCTAGTCCATTTCGCTGGCAATATTCCTCAATGGAAACAGGCAACCATAAAATAGTAGTGTGCTCCCAATTACCTTCCGACTGAACGTTATAGATTTCTTTGAATAAGGAAGCCTGCTCCCCGAGTAATTCATCTATTTCCTGTTCGGACCAGGTATAAAATTTCCCCTCAACCCCTTCGGAGTCTGCATCGAGTGCAGCATAAAAACCGCCTTCTTCACTCATTAATTCTCTCTCTACAAATGCAATGGTATCAGCTATAACATGTCGATAGTTTTCATTTTTTGTCAACTGATACGCCTCGCTATACACACTTATCAGCAGTGCATTATCATAGAGCATTTTTTCAAAATGCGGAGCCAGCCATTCTGTATCGGTCGAATAACGCGCAAATCCTCCACCAATTTGATCATAGATTCCACCCTGCGCCATTTTATTAAGCGAAAGCAAGGCTTGTGAAAGGGCCTCTTCATTTTTTGTAAAATGATAGTAGCGAAGCAAATAATTTATCGTTCCGGTTTGCGGAAACTTGGGTGCATTACCAAAACCACCCCACTGGGTGTCTGCATTTTTCAACATTTCCCGCGCAATGGCAGCGAGTGACTCGCGTGTAAAAATATTTTCTTCTGTCGGTGCTGAAATACCAAAGGCATTAGACTTTTGTAAATGAGAGGTTAGATTTTCGGCTTGTGCATGAATTTCATCTCTTCTATTTTGCCAGGCTTGTTGAATACCTTGTAATACTTCGGTCCAGGATTCGCGGTTATACGCACGCACCGGTGGAAAATAAGTGCCCCCATAAAAAGGTTTTCCTTCGGGCGTCAAAAAAACATTGAGCGGCCATCCTCCACTTCCATTCATGGCTTGCAAAGCATCCATGTAAATGTGATCGAGGTCTGGTCTTTCTTCACGGTCAATTTTGATATTGACAAAATGCGCATTCATAAAAGATGCGGTCTCTTCATTTTCAAAACTTTCTCGCTCCATCACATGACACCAATGACAAGCTGCGTAGCCGATGCTGACAAGAATCGGTTTTTGTTCTATAAATGCTTTTTGCAAAGCTTCGTCGCCCCAAGGATACCAATGAACAGGGTTATACGCATGTTGCAACAAGTAAGGACTTGTTTCCCGAATCAATTGGTTGGGAGTAGCCTTGAACATACTTGGATAAAGGATTACTTTTTGCGTGTAGACCCTGCTAAAAACTGATCGAGTGCAGAAACCATACTTGGCGCTTTAGAAGAAGGGGCAGCTATTTGTAGTTTGAGTCCTTTTTCTTCTACTGCACGAATGGTATTGCTACCAAATGCTCCTAACACCAAGCCATTTTGCTTAAAGCCAGGCAGATTATCATAAAGACTTTTGATCCCGCTTGGGGTAAAGAAGCAAATCACATCAAATGCGGTTTTTTCTAACAGCGGCTTTATATCACAGCTGATACTGCGATACATAAACGCTAATACAAACTCGCATTGATTATTTTTTAGCCAATTCACAATTTCATTATCCTGCTGATTCTCAGAGCAGACATAGAGGAACTTTTCATTGGCCTTGTGTTTGTTGATCACATCAAACAAACTTTTATTACTGCCATCCGCTCCATAAAACACTTTACGCTTGCGATAGAGAATAAACTTTTGTAAGTAAAGTGCAACCGCTTCGGTAATACAAAAATATTTAGTGTCCTGCGAAATAGACACTTTCATTTCTTCGCAAAGTCGAAAAAAATGATCAATTGCATTACGACTGGTAAAGATGATACCTGTATACGAAGCGATATCAATTTTTTGACGACGAAAATCTTTTGCAGGAATGCCTTCCAATTTAATGAAAGGACAGAACTCCAATTGTACATTGTACTTTTTGGCTAGTTCAAAATAGGGTGATTTCTCACTATCCGGACGAGGCTGCGTGATCAAAATATGCTTGATCGATTTCACTTCCTCATGTTTTTTACCCCCTTTACTGCTCATGTAGTCCCTGCTAATTGGGTGCAAAAATAGACTCTTTTCAACTAAAATTCAATAGAAAGAGCTTGTAGAGTACCAGCAAGGGGGCAATTTCAAAGCCGATTACATAGAGCAGAAAATGAAATCCACTGATATTAATCTGTTTTCGCACTACCCGATACGTTAAACCTACCCGGTAGAGTATCAAACCGCCTAATAAAACCCAGGAAAGCACCAGTGAAACAGTAAATACCCATGGCACAGAAAAAGCCATAAGTGCCAGCAAGGGTAAAAGAAACAAGCCTGCCATTTTATTAATGGTGAACACCGTAAAAATATAGGAAGTTGCTGCATCACCTGCTTTAAACAACCATCCGGTTAATTGCAAGGTGATAAATTTTATCAGGTAGGCAGCCGCTACCACACCCGACATACAGAGGATGAGCCACCAAAAATTTGAAAAAGGGTTTCGATGAGCGGCCTCCAGCCAAAAAGTCAAATAGAGTCCGGCCACTATAAAAAAAAGAAGATTGAGCAAAAAAGAAGGAAGCGGTGTTTGCGTCAACTGCTCTGATAGATGACGTTGTTTGAGTGTGGTGCGAAAAAATAATCGAAATAAATCAGTAAAGTATTTGGGGAAGCTTTGCCGAATCACCGCTAAAAAAAGTAAAAGACCAATAAACCCATAAAAAAGAATTTCCTTTCCTTCCACTCGGTGTATCGATATTTGTAATAGCAGCTCGCGCATAATCTTATACTGCAAATTAATTTTTATTCTTTAGTTGTGGCAGGAATTTATCTCCATATCCCTTTTTGCAAACAGGCCTGTGCGTATTGTAATTTTCACTTTGCCACTTCTTTACACCACAAACAGGCCATGGTGCAGGCACTCCAGCAAGAAATTAGGTTGAGCGTTGACTATTTAGCCGGAGAGGTCGTAGATACCATTTACTTTGGGGGAGGAACGCCCAGTTTATTGACACCAGAAGAGTTAAGCACTCTCCTTGAAACCATTCGAGCGATTTACGCAGTGAGTGCGCAAGCAGAGATCACGCTAGAAGCAAACCCAGACGACATTAACGAAATACCATTGCAGCAGTGGAAAGCGGCAGGGATTAACCGACTTAGCATCGGAGTACAAAGTTTTAGAGAGGAGGATTTGCAATGGATGCATCGGGCGCACAATGCCCATCAATCGCTAGAAGCCATGACACTGAGCAAGCGATATTTTGACAATATCACCATCGACCTGATCTATGGAGTGCCTGGACTTAGTAATGAAGACTGGAAAAAAAATATTGAAACCGCACTCACACTAAATATTCCTCACCTCTCCTGTTATGCGTTAACCGTTGAACCTAAAACACCACTAGAAAAACAAATTCGCACGCAACAAAAGCAAGCCGTTGATCCCGATAAGCAAGCCGTTCACTTTTTAACTCTGATCGACCGTTTAGAACAAGCGGGTTTTAGACAGTATGAGATTTCTAATTTTTCAAAACCTGGTTTTGAAAGTAAACACAACCAATCGTATTGGCAGGGCAAGGCCTATTTGGGCATCGGCCCATCGGCACATTCTTATAATGGTGTAAGTCGGCAATGGAACGTAGCGAATAATCAACAATATATTTCAGCAATAGAAAAAGGCACTATTCCCTTTGAATTGGAGACACTCACACCTGAGCAGCAGTGTAATGAATATATTATGACTGCACTGCGGACGGATCAAGGTCTACATCTGGAACGACTAGGTAAATACGAAGAACAGGTGTTACAAGCAGCCAACCCTTATTTGAAAAATGATAGTATTGTAAGAATTGAGAATAGACTAGTGCTAACCCGTGAAGGAAAATTTTTAGCAGACGGAATTGCAGCCGCGCTGTTTGTGGAATAATCCGGCCTCAAAAAATTAAACCATTTGTTGCTCCAGGATCTCAAATCCTTCTTCGGCATGAACCCCTTCCCATAAAATTTTGTAAATCATTTCTGCAATGGGAATTGGTGCTTTTTCGGCGTCATTGATTAAATGAATACTACGACTGGCTTGGTATCCTTCGGCCACCATACTCATTTCTAGCTGGGCGACTTTTACAGAATAACCACGCCCAATCATATTGCCAAAACTACGATTTCGGCTATGCGGAGAATAACAGGTCACTAATAAATCACCCAGGTAAACAGAAGCGGCATAATTAGGTGTTTTGCGATGCGTTACCGGATCTTCTCCCGTATGAACACCTACGGTAATATGCTCTTCGCCAAATTGTCGAAGAAAAGAAGCCATCTCGTCTGCTGCATTGGCAATATAAACACTCAAAAAATTATCCCCGTAATCCAAGCCATGGGCAATACCTGCACCTAATGCATAAATATTTTTTAATACGGCTGCGTACTGTACGCCTAATATATCCTGATTGGTAATGGTGTTGATATAGTCCGTGGAAAAATAACCCGCCACTTGACTAGTAGCAGCGATATCGATTCCTGAAAAAGTGAGATAGGATAATTTTTCTTCCGCCACTTCTTCGGCGTGACAAGGACCCAACAACGTGAAATAATCATCGAGTGCCACCCCAAATTCATTTTGTAAATAATGATTGACCAGTACGTTTTGCTCGGGAAGTAATCCTTTAATTGCAGAGAGTACTTTTTTTCCTTTCCAATCGTCTGGAGTTAACCCTTGTAAACTAGAAGTTAGATAAGCAGAGGGAACGGCTAAAACAACTAAATCAGCATTGCGTACTACATCACGAATCTCCGTAGATAATTGCAATAAAGAAAGATCAAAACGAGCTGCCGGAAGATACTGCGGGTTATGTCTTCTTTTTTGAATTTGCTCGGCTAACGCAGCTTGCCGCACCCACCAATGAATAGGATGCTTGTTATCCGTTAGTATTTTAGCCAGCGCGGTGGCCCAGCTTCCGCTTCCGATCACACCAATTTGCATAACCGCAAGGTAGCAAATTTGAATTATTGCTTCTCGAACAGCTCTTCTTTCTTCACCACCTTTACTTTGGCCCCGTCTTTGAGTGCTTTGCTGATGGCAGCATAAGGAGCAGTTACTACCTCGTCATCTTTTTTAAGGCCGGCCAGAATTTCGATATAGTTGATATCCTGCACACCAGAGCGAACCACTACTTTTTTTACGGTACCCTCTTTTTGCAATACAAATACCACTTCCTCTAACTCGTCCGAAGTTCCATTTGCTGCAGTTTCTTCGCCGCCCATATTCTCTTTTGTTTCTTTTTTCTTTTCCTCTACATTCATATCACTCCCTTTCACACGTGTGTTCACTGCGGTGATTGGAACAGAAAGAACATTTGCCACCGTGTTCGTACGAATATCTGCCGTTGCATTCATACCGGGACGGAAGGGGAAAGGCAGTTTTGCAAGGTCTGTGTAAGAAGCGGGGTCCAGACGAATACGCACCTCGTAATTGGTAACATCATTTGAAGTTGCGAGTGCAGCAGCACCTTTGGTACTGCTGGCAATTTTAGTAACCACTCCTTTAAACTTGCGATTATTATACGCATCTACTTCTACATCGGCAGAATCACCAATGCTGATTTTTACAATATCATTTTCACCCACATCCACACGCACTTCGAGTATAGACATATCTGCAACCGTCATCATTTCTGTTCCCACATTAAAACTATTACCTGCTACACGCTCCCCCTTTTTTACTTTAAGTGAAGAAACCACTCCATCCATTGGGGCCACCAGTGTGGTACGACTTAAATCTTTATTAGCACGACTCAAACTCACTTCACTTCCCTTTACTCCAGCTTGCAATCCACGAAGACCTTGCTCTGCTGCATTTAGATTAGCCTGCGTAGATTTATACGTAGTTTCAAATTGCTCCAACTCTGCCCGAGAAATCACTTTGTCATCAAACAATTTTTTATTGCGATCATAGGTAAGTTTCGCTTGGTTGTAATTAGCTCGTAAAGCTTCCAATGCCGCGCGACTGTTTTCAACAGAAGCAGAAGTTTGACTTACGCGTGAAGCGGCTTCATCGCGCTGCAAGGCATAGATATCTGCATAAATACGCGCCAGTAGTTGTCCTTTTTTGACAGAATCCCCTTCCTGCACATTCAACTCCGTAATCTCTCCAGAAATATCCGGACTGATCTTAACTTCAACTTCTGGATAAACTTTTCCGCTTGCATTAACTGTTTCAATTATGGTACGCGTTGCTACTTTTTCTACCGTTACTTTTTCATCCTTATCTTTTCCACCCACTATTTTACCAACCACCGAAATAACAACCAGGGCACTTACCCCGATTAATATCCATTTTAATTTCTTACTCATTGCCATAGTATTGACTATTCTTGGTTATTGTAATTTGATGCCCTGCCCTTTGTAATACTCAAGCAGTTTCATTTTGAAAACATAATCATATTTGGAATACAGCGCCTGAATTCGCGCGCGTTGTAAATTACCCTGACTGTTGATCAACTCAAAGGCAGAAAGTAAATTAAGATCATAACGCTTGCTGGCGAATGAATAGGATTTTTCTGCTGTACTCAATGCCTTTTTATCAGCGTCATGCTTTTGCATAGCCGCCACAGCATCGGTATACGCTTTGTAAATATCCTGTTTCAATTGACGCTCGCCTTGCTCTAACTGTAATTCCAACTGTTGTACTTGTAATTTTGAACGGTCCAGGTTAGAACGCGCAGAACGGCTATTAAACAAAGGAACATTTAAACCCACCCCCACACTCTGACCAAAGTTGGCACTGAGTTGTTTTCCAATCGCATCCGGACGAAAATAACCAAGCACCGTAGTACCCGGTTTATAACTAGGAACCTCAACAGGTAAATACACCCCTGCCGCATTTACTCTGGCACCGGTTGCATTATAACCCATCAACACTTGATTAAAAATTTCTTTTTTAAAACGAATCGCATTAGAGGATAAACTACCAAAAGCAGATACACTGGGATATAAACGTCCACGGGCAGCTAACACTGTTTTTTGCGCTGCTTCAATGCGCAGTTTATTTACTTTTTGTTGTGGCAATAATTGAAGGGCCGTCAAATAAACTATTTCGGGTTGTAAATCAGCCAGCGATTCCACGGGGATAATATCAACGGGAGGGGCTGTAATATCAAAATCTGCCGCAGCATCCAAATTGAGCAAAGCTTTTAATTGCAGCAACAATTGTTGTGCAGTAGTATTCGCTAAAATAAGAGAGGCACTGTCACGCGCTAGTTGTGCTTCTAATTCCGCTGCATTGAGTTCAGGCAAAATTCCTGCATCTACCCGCTTGCGTGTATCACGCAACTGCGCACGTACTTGCTCTACTTGTACCTGCGTCACTTTAACCTGCTCACGGGCTAGTAAAGTTTGGAGATAAGAAACAGCCACGTTTAGTGAAATATCATCCATTACTTTCCGCGTTTGCGCTTTATCCGCTTCCCAGCTGAGACGAGAAGATTCTTTATTATTTTTTAAAGCGAACCAGTTGAATAAACTGAAGCCGGATTGCATTTGCATCCCGAGGTTGAAAAAGTTATTGTCCTCGAGTACACCCGTGGTAGGGTTTTCGGAGCGACCCAACCGAAAACCGCTGTTCCCCCCCAACGAAAGTGTAGGCAATTGACTGGCTTTACTCTGCGTAAAATTCAACTCGGAAAATCGAGCCTGTAAATCGGTTTGACGCACCGAAATATTATTCTGAATGGCATATTCTACACATTGACGGAGGTCCCATTTGTATTGAGCACCGGCCAGCCCTGAAATAGTTAATGCCAGAAGAAAAAGAAGGTTCCTTTTCATAGGCCGCAAAGGTAGCGCGAATCTCCAGCGAAGAGAATGATTTTTTACAAGCGGTCTAATGAAGTTGGCAGAGGCGTTTGCTGTCGGGCTAGCGATAAACCTACCCAAATCCAAAAGGGGAATGCAGCCATAGGGCCTTCTAGTGCCACGTCAAAGGATGCGTTGATTAATGCAGCGATTAGTATACAAGCCACCAAACTATTGTCTACCGAGCGGTTCTTAAAAATAAGGCCCCTTACTAAATAGAATATAAAGACTAGCCAAAGTATAAATACGGGTACACCATACCGTGCCAAAATATTTAAATGAAAACTATGAGGAGCACGTAGTGGCGTGCGATCCGTTTCTTCATCCATTGGTATTTCATCTGAAGCGGCCAGATTAATACCTAATCCCTTTCCAGTGAGAAAATAAGGTCCTGCAAAGGTGTAATCGATGATCTTGCCCCACCAAGCTAACCTCCACACAATATTATCACTTAGAGAACCTTCAACATCCTTACTTACAATACTTACTACATTTTGTTTTAACTGATCCAATCCAATACTACGCCCCTGAATAGGATCACTCATTCGGGTGGCTGTATACAAAAAAAGCGTGACCAAAAGAACAAGTGGAGCTACTCTTAAATACGGTTTAAACTGTTGCAAGAAAACTGATTTACGATTCCAAAAAATAAATAGCGAAACACTTCCTATAAATGCAACCATACCCCCCCTATTAAATGTAGCAACCACAAAAAATAAATAAGTTATCAATCCAAATGTGATAAGCTGCAAACGGGGATTGAGTTGAATTCTTCCCGATAGTATTAATAAAGTAGAAATCAATAGCTGAACAGCTAAATCACCCTTTTTATATTCCAGAAAAGGAATTTTACCGAATACACGCCATTCAGAAAGTTCCGGGATAAAAACAATTAATAAAAAAGTTAGTGTTGCTACCAAAGGAAACCAGGCATATAATCGAATGATACGTTGAAAAAAAATAGTCCCATTTTCTTGCAACAAAAACGGTATCAATAACAATAATGAGTAATTAAAAATAAAACTGTCCCGAATCACGTCAAATGCCGGGAACTGCGTGATTCCTCGAACAACCCAACCAATATTAAGTAGTAAAAGCAGCGCCAATAACTTCAAGCGAATGTCCCAAACTATTTGAATTTTATTACGCTCTCTAATGGCTAATAAAACACCAATTAGCAAAGTCCCTTCAGCCAAGAAACTATAAGACATCCCTTTATTAAAAAAAAGGTAGAGCGCATATACCAGCACTATCCAATTCCCAAAATAGTCTTTGGCACTCATGAAAAATAACAGATTAACCGATTACGAATATCTAATAAACGAATCCAGGTCCAATTAGTTCTTCCTGCTTTATTACCAGGATCAATTAAGCTATCAGTGACGCGTTGTGAAATTAATTCGGGGCTAATGCCTCCTACTTTTAAATACGTAGCATCAATATACCGTTTGAATTCATCCACCTGGTAACGCAATTTCCCCGTCCTTTCCAATAAATGACGCGCAGCTTTACGGTTTATGCTATACCCATGTGCACAGCTAACAGAACGCATCAAGGGCGATCCTGTAACATACTTTTCAGAAATAGATCTTTTGCTACTTTTTAGTAGACGCATATACCCATGCCATGCCCCCCAGAAAAACAAATCGTACTCCTGTGTCGTTGCATGAAATAGCTCTTTCAAAACAGCAGGATCATTCACCACACTGTCAGATTCGAGAATTAAAAAATGTTCCTGTTCTGGTCCTTTGGTTCGAACAATTTCTTTCCAGATTCTTCTGTTTGAAAGCAAAATCCCTATTTCCCCATCCAAAAAGGGTCTAAAAAATCGAGTGTGCGCATTTTCTTTCAAACGATTTAAAAAGGGCACATGCTCTTGTGTCGGGTAGACTGCTGTAGCTTGCTGGATACCTGGCAATTGCTCCATCAATTCTTTCACAAAGGCAGCCCTTTGCGTTTCACGTACTGATGTAATCACATAACCCCGAAGCATGGAGGTTTATTTTTTTTTACGTTTGAGTAAAATGGGGGGGATAAAAAGCTTAACACGTTCCTTCCAATTAAGGGAGGGCGCTACCACTTCGCCAACATATCCCGCACGTGCTTTAAATAAAGTGGAGTGGTCAACAAGTGCAGGATTTACTTCGTGAGCAGGTCGACCATTAGAATAATAATAAAGCGCAATTGACTTTCGACTTTCATCTTCTGGGCAATTTAAGGGATCAGGATGCCCATGATAGGAAGTATCAGTGGTACTAAACAGTGCAAGGGTATTAAACGCCGGCAGTATTTTTTTACGATACGATTTCATTTCAGTATCCCATAATTCAAAGTGTCCACCGTATTCTTCTTTCCAATCCTTATTTAAATAAAGTAAAACATTGAGACGACGATCCAACCCGGTAAGTGAATGCTTATTAAAGTCGGCATGCACTTTTAAAAGACCTCCTCGTTTAATTTCATGTAACCCACCCCCCATTAAATAAGGATCTCCCAGTAAGGTTTCTTCGATCGAGGTGAGCGACTGTAAAAAACGGAGAAAGGTTTCAGATTGCAAAAAATGGATTAATTGCTTTGTTTTGGGACCCAAGTCAGCCTCCCCTTTTGTTGCAAATTTTTTCTCGTTGGGATTATTAAATCGAAACGTATTAAGCGTTGAAAGGTCGGGGAACTCCTCGCGTACTTGGCTCAAAAATTGAGAATCAAAAAAATTCTCAAAATAAATATGTGGAAAGGGATCGGCAGACGTATATGCATTCTTATATGCAGCGGCGACTGCATCCAAATCTTGAAAAGAAGGAGATAAATAATTACTCATACACTAACTTGATGCTTCCGTAATTGAGAAATTAAATAAAGTGGATTAAATATAAGACTTGTTGATGCAAATAAAGCCAATGAAGCCCAAACTGCACCTGCTAAACCCCAAAATTGAATAAAGAACACAGTAGCGATGAGCGATAAAAAGCTTTGCGTAGTTGAAACCAACGCCGGAAGCTTATTTAACTTCAAAGCCAGTAAAAATACTACAGACACATAGTCTATCACCAATAAAAAAACATAGAATGCATATACATTAAATAGACTTTTACTTTCCGGGGTGTCATATTGACTCCACCAGGAAAATAAAAAATGCCCCTTCCATAGCAATCCCAAAAAAATAAACAAGGAAAAAATAAAAACTCGAATAAAAATCCTTTTAAACCGAATCGCTAACACGCTCCAGTCACCTTGTGCCTGTAATTTAGAAATGAAAGGAAACAAGACCTGCGTAAAATTTGTCATTCCGGTTCGTATCACTTCAAAAAAACGAAACACCAATAAAAATATAGTCAACTGTGTTACTGTTAAATAATGGCTTAATACAATAATTTGAATATTATAGGCAATCACTGCCGCCACCATACTTTGAAAATACCAAAAGCTATATCCCAATTGATTCCAAAGTAATCGTAGTTTAAATACTTTCCAACTGATAGTAAATCCAATCTCACGCTTTGCCTGTAAAAAAAGAAAAAATAAAAATACACAATTAACCAAGGCCGAGGTAAGTAGCAACCACTCCACTTTTCCAAACTTACTTACCCAGATTAATAGGAAAGCCTCCGCTATCGTTCGCCCCACTCGAACCCATTTAGAGAGATAAATCTTATTGACAGACTGTAACAAGGACTCCCATAATAAGGCCAGCATATTTTGTGCAACGATCAATGCCAGCAAGAAAGCAATAAAAATAAACGGACCATCTATACGCACCCATTCAAATTGAAAGAGTAACAAAAACAATGGAAAGGCCACTAAAAAAACTAAGGGACTGTAAAAGAAAACCGCATTGATCAAGCCCGACTTGCTAGATGGATCTTGAATCAAGCGATGTGAAAGTCCGGTATTAAGACCAAAGTCGACAACTGTTGCAATCAAAATTAAATTAAGCAACACCCCATAGGTGCTAAAAGAAGTTTCCCCCAACCGAGTCACTAACAAACGCGTAACAATTAAAAGAGACAGTGCCGTTACACCCTGTGATGCAAATGTGCCTACTAGATTGTAGAGGTAAAGTTTATGCGCACGTAGACGATTGACTAATGCATTCATTGTGGGGAGAGCGTTTCCTTCCGCTTAAACCCAAATTTACAATCGCAAAAAGGCCATCCAATTTTATCACCAAACTTTTTAAGCCTTTGGTTAATTCCTGTCTTAGGCCAGCGCCATTCTAATTGCCAAGGCAATTCATATTGGGCAGTTAAAGCCATATTCATTACTTTTTTATCAGAACTGGAAGGTCCGTAATCACCACCGTCTACCTTAACCCATTGGTAGTTCAAGGATACACCTTTGTTTACAGCAGCCGATAAATAAAGTCCTGCTACTCTCCATTGAAGATGGGCGCCATAGGTAAAACTCACCCAGCCTCTATAAAAAGGTCCATATCCCAAATTTCCAGATAATTGCTGCAAATAATTCATGTCATTATTATGCACCCATCGCTCACCATGTACTCCAATTCGATTTGTTTTATGAACCCAGCTTAATCCAAGAAACTGACTATTTCCCCCGGGGCCCACGCCTGCTCCAAGCAGTTGTCCTTGGTTGGTATACCCCTGCCTGATTTGCGCATGTGTATACCAACTATTCGTTTTAGGCGCCCCAAAAGGTGCAGAAGAATTATATATCAATCGTGGATCAGGTAATTGCAAATGAGAAATCTCCATGCTTAGCTCGATATAATGCTGACCTCTCAGCTTCATCCATTTGCGAAGTCCAGCTACATACCCAAAAGGGATTGTATCGCCCAATAAAGACCAGGGAGAAGGAAGTCGATCTCCTGTTCCAAGTTCGCCATAAATCTCGGCGCGGTCCTTTGGCATCGAATACCTGAAAAAGACTGAACCCAAACTAGTGCCCTTGCCCTTTATTTGAGTTTGAGAGTAAGGATATCTTGGTATTGACTCTCCATTGGGTAATTCATATTTCACATACCCATAGTAAGCAGCAGCATAACCAATATAAAGATTTGGCACCCACTTAGGCTGCCAGCTAAAAACAAAACCCAATAGTTGGCGACGAATATTTTCTTTAGGAACATAGGCCCCTGGCCAAAAACGTTGCTGTCTTACATTTTCAAAAGGCTCTACGCCAGAAGAATCAAGCTTCCCAAATACAGCTTGCATTTCAATTCCGCCAAAAATAGTTTTAACCGGTTTCACTGTTTTGATATCTGCATGTAAAAACCCAGGTGCATTGTTTGTCATGATAAGCGAATTACGCCTACCCGGCCCCCACCAAATATTTTCATTAGATAACCCTACCGATAAATGATCAAACACCACTCGAGCAGCTGACTGACCGAGGTACATTTTTTCAAGTGGCTTCGTCCCCACTTGCCAAGGCCAATCTATCACATTTAGCTGCATAAAATAAAGCCGCGTAAAATAATTAGGATCATTATACCGATCGCTTATAGAAGCCTGCTTCAAATTTTCGGCTTTTACCATTTCTGGTTGAAAATCGACTAAAAGCCTTCCCAATTTTAATTGTACACCCGCTGTAAAACGCTCCTGCCATCCCGTTGCGCTGTAGAAACTTTCATTATTAATATGAAGTGGTACAGAGTCGTTAAATATTCGACTATATCCTACACGAGTCAATTTGATCCAATTCTTTGTAGGCTTCTCCCATACCTCGGGCATGATAGGACGAATGGTAAAAGAGTAATCCCTCAAATTTTGTTTTACACTGGAAACAGTATCCAATATTTGAGTGGTGCGTAAGCCATCGGCTAATTCATTTTTTTGCAAAAGACCGGTGTACTGGGCACTAAGCGGCGTTAGTAACCCACTCAAAAACACAAGAGAGAGTACAACAACAATAATATGTATCCATTTTCTCACCACAAATAAGACAATTGCAGGTTAGAGTAAAAATTATCACGAAGGGCTCCCTTATCCCATGCATAATTAAATGAACGGGTAAATTGCACATCTGCACTCAACATAAATCTTCCTACCCGGTAGCGACCATTTAATCCATAAGCCCACTCATTCCAAAAAATATCTCGCAACTGAAGTGGCGTGGGAGCTGCCTGTGCCATTGGGTCATGCTGAATATGCTGAACAGAAATTCCAAGACGGGTAAATCCTTTTATCCATGTCATTTTTGTCGTCAACACATTATTCCCCATACCACTACCTGCTCCCAAGATTTGACGATCATTTGTCATTCCTTGTACAACACCACCATGAACATACCAATTACCTGCACTTCGCAACACATAGTCAACAGATTGAGCCATATGCGTATATTCCCCACTCAACTCTAGCTGAGATACCTTTTTTATAGGTATCAGTTTTCTTCCGCCAACAATGTATGCAGCCGCATGAACCGGATCTAATCCAAGATCTCTAAAATTATCTTTGTGATCATTCCATCCATATTCAAAATAGAACTCCGCATGAGTTTTAGGAAATACCCAACGGGTAAAAACACTTATTTGCTGATCACGATTTGAACCAGCTACCGGATCATCTCCTTTTGATTTGAATATATTAGTAAGTACAGGTAAATAGCGTTGTAAAAATTGACCCTTTAACTGTTGAAAGTCTTTTCGATACGTTTGAAATGCACGAGTAGCACCTAAATGAAAATTTTTAAAAAAACTAGGCTGAAAGGTAACCACCACCGCACTGAGATAACGCCATTGGTCTGTTAGTGTGGCCGGTTTTAAATGAAAGTTTTCGTACAGACCTGGATACGTAGAATCCTCGTCAATGCGACCTGCTATCAATTGTCCTTCAAAAGAACCAATAGGTAAACAAAAAGGTTGTGTGGTTTGTAACGTAAAATGGCGAAACCCGGGTGCATTGTTGGAGAGTAACAAACTACTGTATTGCCCAGGTCCCCACCAAAGGTTTTGTGTGGATGCACCCAGTGCAAATCCTCCAACATGCAACAATGCGTTTGACTGACCTGGAAGTAATTTTTGATAAAAGCCAGTTGTTGGTGCCCCCCAACCGGAAGTATGTTCAAAGGTTGGATTTTGAGAACGCACCCACTGCGGCTGAAACTGTATGCTCACAGGACCATATCTAGAATAAACACCCGCACTTATTACGGTTTGAACACCTTTTGCTGCGAGCATCGCTTCATCATTCCATCCATAAGGATGGTGGGTATTATTCTTAAAAGTGAACTGTGTAGGTAAAATGCGAAGTACTCCTTTGTTCTCATCAAAATGGATAGAACGAAATAATTGACCGCTGCTATCCATATCATTAAAAATATCCTGTATGGTAGCACCCGTCATATTACGACGTTTAATGCCTGGTTTATAATGAATGGGGCGAACAGAAAATGAGATATTGGGATCTAACCGACCTAGTAGCTGCAAATTGCGAAGCGTTGCATCCATATCCATCCAACCCACGGGAGAGGTTTGTGCGTGAATCAACAACGCAGAAAATTGCGCAGTGATAAGTAATAAAATGGCTAGAAAACGAAAACGCATGCAGGATAAGGTTCGGTTAGTTCACCTTTGAAGGTGGAATCTCTACAAAAGTAAGTACAATAAACAAGACTGTAGCTGCCACAAATCCCATCACAAACAACTTGAGCAAACTTTTTCTCTTATCTACTAATGGATAAACGGGTGTATCCAACAACTGCATCACCGGAGTCTGACTAGCCAAAGTAAGTCGTGCCATTTCAAGGTTCTTGACGACCTCAGCATATAATGTGTTATTCAATAAACGATCACGCTGTGAAAGTTCTGCCGGAACAGTAGCCTGACGAAACGCCTCATTCGCATTTAACACTTGCAAATTTGCCGATTGAAAGGACTTATTATTAGCGCGAAGTAAAATAGAATCTGCTTTTGCTTCCAGCTTAGCCACATTCAACGCCATGTATCCGGTTTTTACATTCACATACAACTGCTGTGTTTGCGCCACCACTCTTTCTGCAAATAATTTTGAAAACTGCTGATCAGGAGTAGTTACTGAAAATGCAATAACAGATCCTTTTTTATTCTGGCGTTCCGCTACAATTTGTTTTTGTGTGAGACGATCAATCATCAATCCCAACACACTATCCTGTAAGGTAGAATGCGTTTGACCCGGAAATGCTTTTGTAAACCCAAATGTATCATATTTGTTAGGCAGACTAAATCCAGTTTGAGTTAGATAAAGATCGGCGAGTGTAGGCCCATTCACTCCTTTGCTACTATCTACTCTGGACAATAACACTTCCGTTAATATGCGACGAGATTGGAGAATATCTAAAATATTATCTCCGCTAAATAATGCGCCGCCTCCAGATAGAGAAGAAATATCAATTCCAAATGAAGAGGCAATTCCGCTCAGCCCAGAAGAAAGCGATGAAGATTTTTCTTCGAGTATAAAACTCACTTTTGCTTCGTAAGAAGGCTTTTGAATAAAATAGTACGCGGCGGTTAAAACTAAACTCAATCCCGCAAGTAGATAGAACAAACGAATCCGCTGTTGCAATGCAGACCAAAATTGCAGCAACGAACCAAACAAATTACCCAACACTAAAGTGGAAGATGTATTACTTGCCATTTTTATTGTCTAAGAATAATCACTAAAAATCCAAGTACAGATGCCAGTCCGGATACAAGCCCTACAGCCTCACCCGTGTTCAACCCTCTTTTATTTTCCCGAACAGGAATATAGATTTCTGCACCTGGGCGAATCCGAGGATTGGATTTAAAAAATAAAAATTGTCTGGCGTTGCTAACCTGTCCATTGGCATATACCGCATAGCCACGCTTACGTAATGCATTGGCTGCAAATCCACCTGATTGACGAATCACCCCTCGATAAGTTAGCCCCGGATAATATACAATCTGCTTAGTCACATTCACCGCCCCAAAGGTTTGAACCGTTTGTAGTTGACGAGGAATACGAAGTACATCCCCTTCCTCGAGATAAATATCTTCCCGAGATCCCGGATTACGAAGCGCCTCATCGAGTTTAATTCCGACGGGTTTTAAAAAACGTTTTTTTATCTCTGTCAATAATGAGTCTTGATCGTAATTCTCTTGTGCAAACTCTTTGGTAGCAAGTGCAAGGGCGTCACTGTTCTTACTATTCTTTTCATCAATCTGGTTACGTGCTTCAATAAGCAGCGTATCAGAAATAAAATTCTGCGTGTACGTTGTACGAAGCAAGGTTGCGCCTTGCGGATAAGCCTGCTCACGGAGTCCACCCGCTCTTTTAATCAAATCAGAAAGTCTTTCCTGTTTGCCCGCTAATGTATAGGTTCCGGGATAAAGCACTTCACCTTCTAGGTTTACCCGCAATTGTGATTTATAGGAAGGAGAACGACGAATAGATACTATATCGAATGGAGATAAGGTTTGTTCAATCAGTGAAGAAGCTTGTTCCTTATCAAGATTAATCGTTTGAATTACTGCATACACCGAAGTGTCAGATTGTGATCCCTCTTTTCGTAAGCGACGAGAAATTTCCACCTGTGAACGAGAAGCACCTTCACTAAAACCACCTGCCATTAACACTAAATCCATGGCAGTCATTTTCTCCAGATAGGTGTACTTGCCTGGCTTATTCACTTCGCCGTTTATAGAAACGGTATAAGGTTCACGAATAGCAGACTTGGTATAAATGTGTACAGAGTCCTCCGATTGTAAATTCAAATCAAATGAACCCTTGAGTACTTGCTCTATGTTGAAAGACTGTAAACTACTTTCACCAACTGTATTCACTCTGCGCACTACGGCATGTGTTAGATACGCATCCTCACGAGGCATGGCAATGGCTAACAATTTGCGGAGACTCCCTGTTTCTTGCGCGCCATACACACCAGGTCTTTCTACCGCACCTGTTACTTGCACCCGATTCAAAAATTTTGTTTGCAATGAATCAACATACAGCGTATCTCCTGCTGATAAATTAAATGTAGCCCATTGAGAAGGACTCAGCGAATACGCTTCTTTGCGTGTTGTACCTAACCGTATAACAGAAACAAAATCTTTAACGCCTACGGGAGAAATACCCCCCGCATAACCGATTAAGTCTTTTGCAGATTCAGTAGCAACCGCTTCATAAAGTGCTGGTTTATTAAACGCCCCTTTGAGTGCAACCCGGGTTTGACAATACCCAACGCGAATCACATCTCCATCTTGGAGTAATAAATTTTTTGATAGATCGCCTCTGAAAAGAAAATCATACAAATCAAAGTTGACCAGCTTTTTTCCATTTCTAACTAGTTCAATATTGCGAAGTGAACCTATTTCTGTAGGACCACCCGATAAGTACAATGCATTCATTAAGGTAGACAACGAAGAAATCGTTACAGTGCCTGGCCTTTTTAACTCCCCAATGAGTGTAATGCGTATACTACGAATCTGCCCCAATGAAACCTGCACCCGCACCGCACCAGAGCGAATACCCGGATAGATGGTAGCCAATGACTTTTTTATTTTTTCAGTAGCCGTCTCAACACTTAATCCCCCCACTGCAATGGGCCCCAGATTAGGAAAACGAATAGTCCCTTCGGGTGAGACCACTAATTTTTTTGTAATGTCAGAAACCCCAAACACATCAACCACTAACTGATCACCAGCCCCAATCAAATAGTTTTGCGGCGTAGCGATATTAAGATCCGGTTCAAAGCTGAGTAATTGCTGTTCAAAAAGTGAAGCACCAAAAATCGGCAACATCCCAACACTATCTTTTGTGTTAGTGCGTGTGGTTGGTTTAGTTTGATACTGTCTTTTTTCCGTTGTCTCTTCTTGACTTGACACAAATCCGTTTCGGCTAGCTAATTGCTCCAATCGCTTTTTTAAAGCAGGAAGTTGAGCCGGCGTAAAACCCAATTCGCGTGCGCGGAGTTCAATCTGGCTCACCGAAGGGGTCTTATCCATTCCAGCCCCAAAAAGCTGTATAAGTTGCTGATCAGTGAGCAAGGAAGGGTCACCAAATTGCTGCGCCTGTGCAACAACCCCCTGAAAAAGGAGTGCAAAAACAAGAAAAAAGATTGAAAAATATCGCATGTCAGGATTTTACAAACCCCAAAAAACGGGGTATCAAATATACAACTTAGCCCCCATACCTCCTGTTATCAAATGGGGGTTTAAGAGGCTTTTTTATAGTAGAAACCCCTGTAAATCAATAAGAAAAATCCTAAGAGACCCGTTCCGGTCCAAGCAGCTACAGGGTCTTTTAAGAAAACTCCCGTAGCAATCGCTACGTAGGCCAGTATGAAAAAGACGGCAACAACCGGGGTAATTGAACTGTATTCACTACCCAAAGATGATGTTGGATTGGATTTTTCACGTCGACGTAAAATAAAAATAGCTGCGGCAGAAGTAGCCATCCCAATACTATCTAAGAACATACTAAAGTTGAGAATCGGATCGATCCCCTTCCCTAAAAAACTCACAAGAATGGTAGTAAGCGCAAAAACAGTAAGGCTGTTTGTGATGGCGCCTGTTTTTTCATTTCTGTAGCCAAATAATTTAGGGAACACGCCATCCTTACTCATTGCATACATCACACGCGGGTTACTGAGTAATATCACATTTACATAAGCCATCACAGATAAAAACATTAATCCATCAAAAACTTTGGCACCTGCCTTTCCAAACCACGCTTCACATAATAATGCGCCGATGGCGGTCGCATTTTTCATCGGCTCAAACCCAATCACTTCTGTATAGGCAATATTGATGGAGAGATAAAGTAGCGTTACTATTCCAATACCAATTAAAATACCACGTGGGATCCCACTGGGCTTTTCAGCCTCTGCGCCAAAATTGATCGTTTGCTGATACCCCCCAAATGCAAAAGAGACCGGAATCAAGGAAATCAAAAACAATAACCAAGGACTTTTATCCTGCATGGTGTATAGGGGATCTCCTGTATTGTACCCGTGCGGTTCAATCACAACGCCCTTAATCAAGCTTGCGATCAAAATCACAATCATGGAAAGTTTGGTAATGGTTAATACATTTTGCGTGCGACTACTTGTTTTAAGACCAGATAGATTTACCAAATAAAAAATTCCTACGGCAGTGATGGCCACCAGTGTATTAAAAAAAGTGCCACTTGGTTTACCATATAAAAGATCACTCACATAATCCGCACCAATGAGTGTTACAATAGCAAGCGAGGCAGCGTTACTAATGAGAATGATTGCGTTCACCGAAAAACCAATTGAAGGATGATAACATTCCGCAAACACTTTATAATACCCTCCCATCGCTGGCAAACGCTTACCAATTTCAGCATAGGTAAGCGCTCCGCAGAGAGCAATTAATCCCCCCGCTAACCACACCCCAAAAAAAATAGTCTCCGTTCCGGAAGTAGCTGCAACTGAGGCAGGCACCCGAAAGATACCCATGCCAATAACTAAACTCACCGCAATCAAACTGATATCAAATAGACTAAGCTTTTTACTAGCGGACATAGCGATTAATTAGGAACGAACAAGATACGAAACTAAATTCTTCACACTCAGTTGATAACTCAACAATATCTGTTTCTCGCAAGTACCTACTTTTGTTTGGATACGGTTTCCGAAAGGAATGAAAAGGGAAATCCGGTGTAATGCAAATGAATCCGGTGCTATCCCCGTAGCTGTGAATCCTGCCTCTGGGCAACGTTAAAGAAAGAGCCACTGAACCATCGGGAAGGCCTTTAACGGGGATGAGCCAGAAGACCTGCCGCATCATTACTCATTTATTCAGCTTTCGGGTGAAAGGCTTGAAGATCGAAAGGTGTAAGGGCACCTTTTAATTTTCTACTTTAACTACGGAAGCAGTCACACAAAAATTTTGCACCATGCAAAAACAGCTTTTCGTGTTGACTGCTCTGTTCATGAGCAGCGCACTCTGTGCCCAACAGGACACAAGTTTTTTACAAGAAGTCGTAGTAACGGCTAACAAGTATGAAAAAAAACAATCACAAACCGCTAAGGTGGTTTCGGTAATTAACCGAGAACAGCTTCGTCAAAGTGGCGGTCGCTCCATTGGGGAATTACTTAATCAAGTGGCGGGTGTTACAGTGCCAGGCGCCAATAATAATATGGGAAGTAATCAAACAATCAGCATCCGCGGCGCATCTGCGGGCAATGTTTTGATTCTCTTAGATGGCGTACCGGTGAATGATCCCTCTGTGATCAGCAATTATTTTGACATCAATCTACTGAGCATCGATCAAATTGAACGCATTGAAATTTTAAAAGGCGGACAATCCACTTTGTACGGATCAGATGCGGTAGCAGGTGTAGTAAATATTATTTCCAGAAAAATAACTAGTCAATTGACCAAGCCAACGATAAATGCCTCCGTTGCAGGAGGTAGTTTTAACACCCTTCGAAGCAGCGCAGGACTAAATGGCAGATTGGATAAGCTTACTTATCTCACTCAGTTTTCTACCATTCAATCACGCGGATTCTCTGCAGCCGCTGACACCTTGGGTACTCGTGACTTTGATAAGGATAACTACGAACTAAATACCGCTCGCGCACAGGTAGGTTACAAAACAAGTGCAAACTCAACGCTTAGTGCAGGTGTTTTGTATAGTCGTTACAAAACAGATTTAGATGCTGCAGCATATGAAGATGAAAAAGACTTTGTAGCGACTAATACCAATAAACAAGTAAACGCAAGTTGGAAAAAAAATACTGCAACTGGTGCGCTTAACCTTCTCTATCAATATAATTGGGTGGAAAGAAATTATTTAGACGACTCTGCGTATGTCAGTAATATATTTTCCACCTTTTCAAAGAGTAATTATATCGGACGCACGCATTTTGCAGAGATCAATGCTAGCAAGATTTTTGCCAATTGGGAATTATTAGCAGGAGTAGATTTTCGCCATAATAGCACTACACAAGATTACTATTCCACAGGCGCGTGGGGTCCCTATACCAGTCCTACCCTCAACGCTTGGATGGCACAACTCAGCGGTTTTGGTTCTGCCGTCTATAAAAAAAATGATCTCACGGTAGAATTGGGTGGACGCATTAATAAGCATAGTGAATATGGCAATAATGCGACATTCACATTTAACCCTGCCTATCGATTGTCTAAACAAGTGCGTGCATTTGGAAATATCTACTCTGCGTTTAAAACACCGACTCTTTATCAATTATTTGACCCCTACTCCGGTAATGATTCCTTAACACCCGAAAAAGGATTGATTCAAGAAGTTGGAATTGATTTTACTACCTCTCGAAATTTACGTGGAAGAGTTGTAGCCTTTAACCGTTCTGGTAAGCAAACCATCATTTACACCTATAATCCAACCAGTTTTGCGGGCGGCTATTTAAATGCAAGCAGTCAAAAAGATTATGGTTTTGAGACAGAACTACGTTGGGCCAAAAAAGAATTTAGTTTCTCTGCCAACTATGCATTTACCAATGGGAAAACGACGAGCAGCTATGATGGTACCGGCGCATCGATTGGAAAAGACAGCAGCTATAATAATTTGTATCGTATCCCTAAACATGCATTGAATTGGAGAGGGAGCTATTCTAAAAACAATTGGGTGTTTCATTTATCAGGCCGCATTGCTAGTGCGCGAGAAGAATTTGTATACGGCGCTGCTCCGCTCCCTATGCCCGGCTATGCCACAATTGATTTGTATGGCGAGTACCAGTTTACTAAAAAAGGACTGCGCGTATTTGCAGGTCTGCGCAACCTAACCAATACGCGTTATGAAGAAATCAGAGGCTATACCACCAGAGGTTTTAATGTATTAATAGGAATTCTTTATGGACGATAGGCATTACCTACTTTTGCTGGAAAGCCAGCACTATGGTATTTAACCTCAAAGAATTTTTGACCCTCAGCTTCACCCTATTTGCGGTGATCGATATAGTGGGATCGGTTCCCATGCTGATCAGTATAAAAAAGAAATTAGGTGATATCCATCCATTACGTGTCACACTAATTTCTGGGGGGTTGATGGTCTTATTCTTTTTTATAGGGAAGCCGCTCCTTAATATTTTAGGAGTTGATATTCGCTCTTTTGCAGTAGCTGGTTCTATTGTGATTTTTATTTTAGGACTAGAAATGGTGCTGGGCATTGAGTTTTTCAAGTCGGAAAATAACGATGCTACTAGTACTGTTGTGCCTATCGCTTTTCCATTGATCGCCGGAAGTGGAACCCTCACTACGATTATGTC
>Ga0102865_1000050_pt1 | contig 41148 bp, 39 predicted proteins | sample Colrivmet1449C02_FD_78440 | JGI IMG/M metagenome (GOLD analysis project Ga0102865, IMG submission 78440) | Estuarine microbial communities from the Columbia River estuary - metaG 1449C-02 | ecosystem: Environmental > Aquatic > Marine > Intertidal zone > Estuary | place: USA: Columbia River...
TACACCAATGTTCGAAATTATGACGGGTCATGGACTGAATGGAGCTATATAGACACGCTACCTATTATTAATGATATAACAACTAAAAATAAATAAAAATGAATAACTACTTAGACGCATTTAAAAATGCATTTTTGGGAACCGTTGATTGGACATGGAAATCAATCATTTTTGAAGTACCTTATTACACCAATTACTTTTGGGGCCTAATTGTACTTTCTCTTGCTGTTTGGCTATTAGAAATATCTTTTCCGTGGCGAAAAAATCAAGCGATAATTAGAAAAGATTTTTGGTTGGATTCATTCTATATGTTTTTCAACTTCTTTATTTTTTCTATCATTATCAGTGGCTTTTATCAAGTAATGAGCGTGACGTTTGAAGCGTTTAATATCGGTTCAAAAAGCCTAGCGATTATGGATATTTCAAAATGGGCGGCAGGACTTCAATTGCTTGTGTTCTTTATAATATTAGATTTTGTGCAGTGGTTTACACATGTCTTATTACACCGTTATCCATTTTTATGGAAATTTCATAAGGTGCATCATAGTGTTAAAGAAATGGGCTTTGCGGCTCATTTACGATATCATTGGATGGAGAATGTATTTTATAAACCACTTAAAACTTTTGGGGTAATGATTTTAGGAGGTTTTGAACCAGAACAAGCTTATATTGTACACTTTATAGCGATTACCATTGGCCATTTAAACCATGCTAATATTAAAATTACCTGGGGACCATTAAAGTTTCTAGTTAATAATCCTGTAATGCACTTATATCATCATGCTTACACGCTTCCTGAAGGAAAATTCGGAGTTAACTATGGTATTAGTTTAAGTCTATGGGACTATCTATTTAAAACAAGTTATGTTCCTGAAGATAGCGGTACTATTGAAATTGGATTTGAAGGGGATGATAAATTCCCACAAGATTTTATTAGCCAAAGTATCTACGGATTTAAAAAAGGACAGCGATAGCCTGACTTCAGTTCTAAGGATTACATCCTAATTTAAAAATCTTATTTCACTCTATGTACTAGACTGAAATAAGATTTTTTTTTGTGATAAATCTCGTAAAACAAGGTTCCGTAGACTAGTACATACTCAAGCGCAATGAACCACCCATTTTCGTAAAACCCCGTGCTTGTATAGGCCGAATAACTTAAAACTACTGCAAAACTCCATACAGCAATAAAACGATACGATAAAAATATGGATAGAAATAATGGTGTTGCGATGTACCATGGATGAACAGTTGTAGCGCATAAAAAATACACCGATAACACCATTATCATATTACCTAATAAACCAAGAAAATGCTTGTTCCCGTTTAATATGCCTGCGGTAAGCGTAAAAACAAGTACTACAATAGCTAATGCAGGTCCTATTAGAGCTATTTCGTTGTATCCTCTAAAACAATAGGATAGTTCTCTAATGAGATAATAGACACTTGCATTAAACTCGAATTTCTGAAACCATAATCCAACGGTTTGGGTGTAGTGTTGTAAAAAATCAATAGACAAAAAAGGCATGAAACTAAGCGTAGTCACTAACGCTACTATGGAGCTATACATAACCCATTTTTGGGCACCAAGTTTTTTATACAGCAATGGGATAAAAAGCAATGGAATAAGTTTAACCGAAATAGCTAACGAAAACACAAAGGCTGATAATTTCCATCTATCTATTTGGAGAAAATAAATGCTAAGAACTAGGAAGAAAACCATTAAAGATTCAAAATGCAAATTGCCTGTAAGCTCAATAATAATTAAAGGATTTAACATATAAAAGAATATTCTATGGACTGGAAGATGAAACTTAATCAGGAGTTTAGTTCCAATGTATAACGTTCCTATATCTGCTAAAATAATGAGTATTCTCATTATCATAACAGAACCTAGTATACTATTTCCTGCTCCCATTCCAGCGAGCATGAAACAAAGCTGATTTAATGGAGGGTAGTTGGTGTGATTACCAGCGCTCAGTGCTCCCATTCCGTCTATTAATAACTGGGCTTGTGCTATGGGAATCTGTCCTGAAGTGATAAATGAATTAGGAGTAGATATATAGACATTAAAGCCTTTTAGTAGCAATCTACCATCCCATATAAACCTATAAAAGTCTTGGGATAATTCAGGTATTGCAACAAGCAGTATTAAACGAAACAAAACTGCTAGAGAAGCCAAAAGGATGTAATTATGCTTGTTAAAATGAATAAGCATATAACTGCAGATAAATAAGATTAAATAGGATAAGAGTATGAAAGAAAACGCTGATCGCTCTAGCGAATAACCCATAAAATAATAGGTTATCAAACTCAGAAGAATGGTAACCAGTAGAAGTATATTTTTGGAATGCTTTGAGTACTGCATACAACTTCTTTAGTTCTATATATCTTTTATCGTTTGGTCATTAATGACTGAAAAAATAAGTATCCGAACCCAAACACCAACATCAGATGAAATAGAGTAAAACCGAAATCTCCCAGTTTGAAAGCGCTGTAAATACCAAAAGAAAAGTAGAGCATAAGTATGCCCTCTGCTACACTTGTTGCAGAGATGTTTTTAGCTAGGTATTTATTTTCTAGTATGCTATTAAACCCTGACGTTAGATTGAATTTAGGGGTACGAATAAAATCACTTTTTTTACCTAAATGCCCCTCTAACACAGCCCATGTATTGTGCAATGAAAGTCCTACTGCAATAGAGAAAAAAGCCAGAAATAAGCCAATAAACCGAATGAAATGAACCAGTCCTTTGCCATAAACCTTTTTGTACATAACCCAATAATACAGTAAAAATATGAGTGTTGTAATCACAAAGAAACCCATTACGACGAAATACCCTTGTAGTATGGGATACTGCGTTTTGATATAAAGCATCGGAACACTTAAGAGAGCAATTATGAAAACGCCTAAGAACATAGAACTATTAAGGAGGTGAAATGTTCCATGTATCTTGGTAATTGCAGCGATATTTTTATTTTGATATAGGCGCTTTATATTTTTTCTAAAATTTTCTGCAGCTCCTTTGTTCCATCTAAATTGCTGTGATTTTGCCGCAGCGATAACAACAGGAAGTTCTGCTAGCGTTTCTACGTCTTCTAAAAAAATAAATTTCCAATTTTTGAGTTGAGCTCTATAACTCAAATCTAAATCTTCAGTTAAGGTGTCTCCATTCCAATTTCCAGCGTCAAGTATGCATGATTTTCGCCAAATACCTGCAGTTCCATTGAAATTAATAAAATGGTTTTTGGAATTGCGTCCCACTTGTTCAATGGTAAAATGTGCATCAAGCATGAATGCTTGAACCTTGGTCAGAAGCGAGTAATCCCTATTAATATGAGTCCAACGTGTTTGTATTACACCAATATTGTCAGCAGAAAAGTAAGGCAAGGTTTCTAAAAGCCAGTTACTTTTTGGAAGAAAATCTGCATCAAAAATGGCAATAAAATCTCCTGTTGCAGAGGATAAGCCTTCTTTTAAGGCCCCCGCTTTAAAGCCTTCTCTGATGGTACGATGGAGGTGTTTAATATCAAAGCCTCTATCCTTTAGCTGACTAACGTAAGTCTTAGTTAACTCGTAAGATTCGTCTGTAGAATCATCAAGCACTTGAATCTCTAATCTATCTTTTGGGTAATCTATTTTGCCAATATTTTCCAGTAACGCTTTCATTACATAGAATTCATTAAACGCAGGTAGTTGGATGGTAACCCTCGGATAACCCTTTTTTAGGGTATTAAGATCTATCTTACTATGAGTGAGCTTAGTTTTCTTACTCTTAAGATAGTTAAAAAGCAGGTTTAATTGAGCACATGCATACAAAAAAAGTATTGCCGCGATTAGCGTGTAAACGATGATGATACTATAAATTAACGCCGTCATTTAAAGCTATATTTAAAAATCCAGGTTAATATTTTTATCCCCGCCATAACACTACCTTCTATAGTTCCGGATACTTTGGAAACGCCAATCCTACTTTTATAGTGTACAGGAATTTCTAAATAAGTTAACTTTCGCTTAATGACCTTGAGTTGCATTTCTACAGTCCACCCATAGGTTTTATCTTCCATTTCTAGTGCTAGAAGCTTATCGTATTTTATGGCTCTAAATGGGCCCAAATCAGAAAAGTCAGCATTGAAAAATAATCTCATTAAGGAGGTAGCTAGCCAATTCCCAAAAATTTGTTGAGGCGTCATGGAGCCATCTTCTCTCCATTTCTTAACACGAGCACCTACTACAAAATCTATGTCTTCGTCTACAATTGGTCTTATAATTTGTGTTAACTCCTCAGGATAGTCGCTGTAATCTCCATCCAAAAAAACAACAATGTCAGGCTTAATTTTACTCAAAGCAAGATATTCCATACCTTTAAGACAAGCGTAGCCATATCCTTTTTGATCTTCGTCTATAACCGTTGCACCGGCTCTTTGTGCCACTTCTTTAGTAGTGTCTGTAGAGTTGTTATTCACTACAATAATTTCATCTACTTCTGTGGGTATTTCCGCTATTACCTTAGCAATAGAGCCTTCTTCATTAAAAGCGGGTATTATTACTTTTATACAAGTCACTTTATTCTTTTGTTTCTTTTCTGATTTTCGGAAAATTTAATCCCTCGATTATGGACACATTTTCCAACTTTAGAACACCTCTCGGACATACATCTGCGCATATACCGCAACCTACACAGCTCGATCTTACCATATTTTCTCCTTTTTGTGCATAAGCCCTAACATCTATTCCCATCTCGCAGAAAGTGGAACAATTCCCGCAAGAAATACATTGCCCACCGTTGGTCGTTATTCTGAACTTAGAAAATAAACGTTGCTGAAAACCAAGTACTGCTGCCATTGGACAACCAAATCTACACCAAACTCTACTGCCCAAAATAGGGTACATCCCAACTCCTATAACTCCGGAAAAAATCGAACCGATAAAAAAACCATAGGAACTGCGAAGTGTCTCTGCATCTATAAAAAACAGTTTACTTCCAATGCTAAAAAAATGAAAGCCTAACAACGACAGTATAAGCACAAAAAAGCCTATCGCTGCATATTGTGCATCTTGTGCTAACTCTTTGCGTTTAAAAATCATGGTCAAACTAAATACTGCGGTCAGTAAAGCACCAATCAAAACTAGAAAGGCGTCTCTCGTGAGCCAATATTGGAGAGCATCAGTCTCTAAATAGGTAGATATAACTGCTACTGTCATTAGTATAACAAAGACCAAAACGACGTGAATAAGCCATCGTTCCACCTTCCATGACTTAAGGGTTTTGCTACTCAAATGACGAAAAGAATCTCCTGCTGTTTCTGCCAAGCCTCCGCAGCCACAAACCCAAGAGCAATACCATCTTTTGCCATATTTATATGTTAAAATAGGAGATATTACAAATACAGATAATATACTAAATGCTAAAAGGAGCATTCCTAAAGAACTGCCGTTCAAAAATCCGTCTACCCGGCCTTGTTCAAATTGGGCATAATTTAAAGGCCATATATTTTTCAGGTCGTAATAAGGCAGTTGAGACGATTCTGAATTTAATTTTGACATAAGTTCTGGAATCAAAAAAGCAAAGCCAAGTTGAAAAAACATAACCGATAACGTTCTTAATTGCTGATACCTATTCTTTTGATACTTCAACATGAATTTATATCCAAAAAGCAATATGGCTAAAGTATATAAAGTACCATATACAAACCATTGAGTAGCATTATGACCATTTAGGTTTAAGCTCAATGCATCAAATAAATGTATTAAACCGGTGTTTTCTTGTCCGTTTAACCCTAGTCCAAGAAGATTCGGATAGAAATACAACACAATGTAAAAAGAAGTAAGTACAAGTCCTAACATCCATCCTTGCAAACCTCTAGAAGTGATAGAATTATACCATATTCCGTTGTTTTTATTGCTACTTAAGTGATTTCGATAAAGTGCATGACTAAAAAGAATTACGCCAAAAGACAAAAGCAGCATTGAAATGATTAGAATAATATTCGATTGTGGAAGTTGAATATTAGCAAGTGCTAAAATGAGCAAACCTAAGCCAATAGAAGCGGCACCCGTTGCCCACTTTAACTTTAAAGAAAGCACTAAATCATCTGGTTTGGCCAGCGACATACTAATATTGTCATGAATTTTCATCGCCATTATAGTTCTACTTTAGATTTATAAAGATTAAAAATTTCCTTCTCATACTTTCGAGAAAATTCAGCATCAAAATTAGCCTTGTTCAAATGATGTAGTACATACTCTAAATCTCGTTTTTCATTGAGCCATCTGTCTATTACTTCGTGTCGCAGTCGAATGCCTAAGGAATTTATACCTTGAAATTCACCAGAATTTTTATTGTACTCAAACGTTAAAGACATAGTGTCGTCTTCATGTTTCCAATAAAAATGGCTGTGATTTTCTGCAGGCTGGACATTCACTATACCATAGGTTTGATATTCTATATCCATAAATTTTGCCGAATTAAACCAATGGCCAGGATTGTATTCTGTCTTGTTTCCGCAAATAGTATTTGCTAATGTTTGACCCATTATTCTTCCAGTGTACCAAGTAGCTTCGATAGTATTTCTGTTTTCAATAGGTAGCTGCTGCTCGGCACAATCACCAATAGCGTATATATCTTTTATACTGGTTTCAAAATATCTGTTAGTCAAAACACCTCTATTTATAGCAATAGTAGAATCCGCTAAAAAATCAACATTGGGAGTAACTCCAATCGTTAAGGCCACTAGATTACATTGTATTTCCTCTTTTGTTTCCAAAATAGTTACCGATTTAACATTGCCCAGGTTATCTCCGTTTATTTCTTTTAAGCTCACGCCTAACCTTAAGTCAATACCCTGCGCAGTTATATGCCGGTTAAGCATTGCACTCTCGCCGTCAGTTAATGTGGTATTCCAAAAACTATTTTCTCTGACTAATAAGGTAACAGGAATATGTCGAGACTGTAACATCTCCGCGAGTTCAATACCAATAAGCCCACCTCCCACAATTACGGCCCTTTTACATTTGATGTTATCAGGTGCATTCTTTTCTAAAGTGTGTAAATCTTCTAAGTGATAGAACCCTTGCACTCCGATTAAATCCTGACCGGGCCAACCTATTTTAATGGGTTTACTTCCAGACGCTATAATCAATTTATCATAAGATATCGATTCATCATTCCCCAAACAAACTGTTTTAGACAGGGCATCAACAGATTGAACTGATCCTAACTTAAGTTCAATGTTATTTTTTTCCCAAAACCAATCTTCATAGGGTTTGGTATTTTCAAATTTCATGTGCCCCATGTAAATATACATTAGAGCTGTTCTTGAAAAGAAATAATTGGATTCATTAGAAATAACGGTAATTTTTTTATCAGAAAGTTTTCGAATATGCCGAGCAACGGTAATTCCAGAAATGCCATTCCCAATGATAATTACGTGTTCTTCAGACATAAATTATTAATCTTCAAACTTGGACATTTTTTTTTAATTCTTTCTGATTAACACGTTTTTATTTCGCTTGATTTGTACACAAAAAATCAGGAAAATATAGCGCAGCCATAAAGTTGTAAAACTTGTTTATTAAGCAATTTAATCATTCCAAACATTTGATTATCAATACTTAATAAGCTATATTAATTAGTTGCAAAACATAGGAAAATGTCGCAATAAACGCTTATGTAACCTTTATGGCATTCAGTCAGACAATATTAGTTAATTTCGTTTCTTACATTAAAACATGTCCAAAACCTATTACAATACAGAAGACCTTAGAAAGTTTAAAAATATCACAGATTGGAGTGAAGAGCTCGGCGAAAAATTTTTTGAGTACTACGGCTCAGTCTTCAAAGAAGGAGCATTAACTGCCAGGGAAAAGTCGCTCATCGCACTTGCAGTATCACATGTTGTAAAATGTCCTTATTGCATTGATGCATACACCAAAGATGGTTTGCAAAAAGGAATTACTAAAGAAGAAATGATGGAAGCCGTTCATGTGGGCGCAGCTATTGAGAGTGGAGCAACTTTGGTACACGGAGTTCAAATGATGAACAAATATGAAAAGCTTTCTATGTAATGATTAAAAAGTCGTTGCACCTTAGAGAAGACCACTTATCAAAGCCGCAGAAGCAACTTGAAATTTTATCAAATGGAATTTTTAAGGATGGCTCTTTGCCTACGTTTAAGCATAAAATTAGCAACCGACAAGATCATCCCTTGCGAGCTAACAAATTGGAAATTTTGCAGCTAAACCTTGGTTATATGTGTAATCAAGTTTGTGAGCATTGTCATGTAGATGCAGGCCCAGATCGTAAAGAAATAATGAGTAAAGACACCATGCTACAGTGTCTAGACGTAATAAAAAAGACGGGTGTGCATACGTTAGATTTGACGGGAGGTGCGCCAGAAATGAATCCGAATTTTAGATGGTTTGTAGAGGAAGCGTCCAAGCTCGGAATAGCAGATTTTATTGTTCGTTCTAATCTTACCATCATAAAGGCCAACAAAAAGTACCATGATTTACCTCTTTTTTTTAAAGAACACAATATTCATGTCGTATCATCAATGCCCCATTGGACCAAAGGTAAAACAGATAAACAACGCGGCGACGGTGTTTTTCAGAAATCAATAGAAGCACTTCAAGAATTAAATGAAATAGGTTACGGAATGCCAGGAAGTTCTCTAAAGCTAGACTTAGTGTACAACCCATCAGGTGCTTTCTTGCCTGGAGACCAAACGGCTTTAGAAATTGAGTTTAAAAGAAATCTCATTACAGATTTCCAAATAAACTTCCATAATCTCTTTGCAATAACCAATTTACCTATCAGTAGATTTTTAGATTATCTCCTGGTTTCAGATAATTATGAGGACTACATGTATACCTTGGTTGACGCTTTCAATCCTGCTGCGTTGGCAAATGTAATGTGTACAAATACCCTATCTGTAAGCTGGGATGGATGGCTTTATGATTGCGATTTCAACCAAATGTTAGAACTTAAAGTAAATAGTAAGTTAAAACACATTAATGATTTTAACGAGGAAGTATTATGGAATAGAGATATAGTCATTTCACAGCATTGCTACGGTTGCACCGCAGGTGCAGGCAGTAGTTGTCAAGGATCCGTTATCTAAATTAAATAGAAGTATGAATCAAGATTTATTAGTTATCATTTTTGTTAAAAATAGTGTCTTAGGCAAGGTAAAAACCCGATTGGCAAAGAGTATTGGCAGTCATGGGTCTTTGTTGATATACAACCGTCTTTTAGATTTAACAGAGAGTGCCACATCATCTTTGCCTATGGATAAAATTATTTACTATTCCGAGGTGGTAGATGATTCAAGATGGCTTTCAGATGTCAAAATGGTACAGCAGGGAGAAGATATAGGTGAACGGATGAAAAATGCTTTCCAAAAGGGTTTTGACCAAGGCTATAAAAAGATTGTTTTGATCGGATCTGATTTACCAGACATTTCAGATGAGTTAATTCGTCATGCATTTTTACATTTAGAAAATAAGGATATGGTATTTGGTCCTGCAGCAGACGGAGGCTATTATTTAGTTGGATTATCTAGCATGACTAATCATATTTTCGAGCATAAGCCTTGGAGTGAGCCACAGCTACTCGAAATAACGTTAGCAGAAATCAAAAAACATCACATAAAAGTAGGTTTATTAAGCACCTTAAATGACATAGACACTTTCGAAGATTTGATCGCAAGTAAATTGTACAAAGAATACCTTAAAAGAACTAAAGATCCTGTAATATGTTAGAACAGCTAAAGCAAACCACCCAATTTTTACAACAACACGGCATTGAAAAACCTGAAATAGGCATTGTTTTGGGTACTGGCTTAAATAAATTTATAGACCAAGTAAATATTATTAAAGAGATTTCCTATCAAGAGATTCCGCATTTTGCTAACTCTACGGTGGAATACCATGCGGGTAAGTTGATTTTTGGTGACATTGAAGGCAAAAAAGTGCTTGTAATGCAAGGTCGATTGCACGTTTACGAGGGTTATAGCCTAGATGAAGTAACTTTTCCTATTAGAGTTTTGCACGCTTTAGGAATTCATACACTATTGTTGAGTAATGCCGCAGGGGCCATTAATCTGGCTTACAAAAAAGGAGAGTTAATGATGGTCGAAGATCACCTTAACTTACAAGGCGGATCTCCTCTTGCGTTTAAAGGTATTGAAAAACTTGGAGATAGGTTTGTAGACATGAGTGAGCCATACGACTTTCGTCTTATGGGTCTTTTGGAAACCATATCTCAAAAGCAGAACATTAAACTAAATAAAGGCGTGTATGCTAGTGTGGTTGGCCCTCAATTGGAAACAAGAGCAGAATATCGAATGCTTAAAATACTAGGTGCAGATGCAGTGGGTATGAGTACGGTCCCTGAGGTTATTGTAGCCAAACAACTGAGCCTACATGTTGCGGCCATCTCTGTACTTACAGATGAGTGTGATCCAAATAATTTGAGCCCAATCAATATACCAGAGATAATGGAAATCGTAGAAAAAACAGAGCCACACTTAGTAATCTTATTCACCCAATTAATTAAAAATTTATGAGCTATCTAGATGCAACAAACGACTTATATAAAGACGCTGCATTAACACCTAATGTGGGCCTATGTTGCACCACCAATCCAATCTGGGAACTACCCGGATTAAAGATTCCACTGATTATGCAACGAATGAACTATGGATGCGGTAGCACCGTTCATGCAAGAGATTTAACCAACAATCCAAAGATATTATATGTTGGTGCTGGTGGTGGTATGGAGCTTTTACAATTTGCCTATTTTTCAAGACAAGAAAATGGTGTTATAGGTATAGATGTAGTTGATGAAATGCTAGAAGCTTCTCGCAAAAACTTTATAGAAGCTGAAACGCAAAACAATTGGTTTAAGAGCAGTTTTGTCGATCTCAGAAAAGGAGATGCTCTGAACCTACCTGTAGAAGACAATACTATTGATGTTGCCGCTCAAAATTGCTTGTTTAATATTTTTAAAGAGAATGACCTAGAAAAAGCGATACACGAAATGTATCGGGTGTTAAAACCTCATGGAAGATTGGTAATGAGCGATCCTACATGCGAACAGCCTATGAACGAGACCTTGAGAAATGACGATAGACTGAGGGCTTTATGCTTAAGTGGGAGTTTGCCGATTGATGAATACGTTAAAAAACTAACTGATGCTGGTTTTGGAACCATCGAAATTAGAGCTAGAAAGCCTTACAGAATATTGGACCCTAAAAACTACCAAACAGATGAAGTGATTTACATCGAATCTATAGAGGTGGCTGCCATTAAAGATCCTATGCCTGCAGATGGTCCTTGTATCTTCACAGGCAAAGCCGCCATTTACTTTGGTGACGATGAAGTTTTTGATGACCAAAAAGGCCATATACTTCTCAAAAATCAGCCTCTTGCCGTATGTGATAAAACCGCTGGAGCATTAGCATCGTTAAACCGAGACGATATTTTTATTAGTGAATCTACTTTTCATTATGACGGCGGAGGTTGCTGCTAGTTACTTATTTTATTATTCAATAAATAACCATGATATCTGTTTCAGAAGCACTTCAACTCATCGAAAAACACGCACAGTTTAATGCAATAAAAGTTAAACCGATCATAAAGACAATGGGTTTAGTTTTAGCAGAAGATGTGATTTCAGCTATCCATATGCCACCATTTAAACAGTCATCTATGGATGGATACGCCTTTGCTCATTCTGACAGTGATTGTTACACCGTTGTGGGCGAAATACAAGCAGGTAGCGCAAGAAATTTGCAGCTAAATCAAGGTGAAGCCGTGCGAATATTTACAGGTGCTCGCGTGCCAGATTCTGCAGATACCGTAATAATGCAGGAGCATGTTCAGCGTCAAGGCAATCAACTAAATATTGAAATTTTACCCAATAAGTACGCTAATGTTCGTCCTATTGGAGAGCAAATAAATGCTGGAGAAATTGCGCTCACCAAAGGAGTTGAGCTAAATGAAGCGGTAATTGGATTTTTGGCAAGTATTGGCGCTACTAGAGTTAAGGTATACAAAAGACCTAAAGTGAGCATACTCATCACAGGTAACGAATTACAGCAATCTGGAGATCAACTTGAAGATGGTCAAGTGTATGAGAGCAACTCCATTACGCTCAAAATGGCATTGAAACGTCTGGGCATTAACAAGGTCAATACGGCTATGGTTGGAGATGACTTAGCACAAACTACTGAAGCTATAAAAAAATGTATCGCTCAATCTGATGTTGTATTAATATCTGGGGGTATTTCTGTAGGCGATTATGACTTCGTTAAACAAGCCTTGGAGGCTAATGATGTTTCTGAAGTTTTTTATAAAATAAATCAACGTCCAGGAAAACCCTTGTGGTTTGGCGTTAAGGATAAAACGAAGGTATTTGCCTTACCCGGAAACCCTGCATCAAGCTTAAGTTGTTTTTATATCTATGTTCTGCCATTACTAAAAGCACAACTGGGTCATCGGGATTGTCCTTTACAAAGTGGTGAGGCTTTTGCTGCTGATGATATTGACAATAAATCGGGTAAAACACTTTTTCTAAAAGGAATGGTAGAGAATGAACAAGCAACTCTCCTATCTGGACAGGCGTCATCTATGCTAAAATCATTTGCAGTGTGTAATGCAATTTTGGTGATTCCTTCACACGTAACATTCATTAAAAAAGGAGAAAAAATCACCTACTTAAAATTGTAAAGTGGAACTACTTAAGCTCGATATCTTGTTTATGTTCATGAGTATTTTGCTCGTAGTGGCATTTTTATACGCGAGTGTAGGTCATGGAGGCGCAAGCGGATATTTGGCACTTATGGCACTATTCTCGCTCCCCGTAATTAGTATGAAGCCAACTGCATTGCTGCTCAACGTATTTGTTTCAGGCGTATCCTTTTGGTTTTTTAAAAAGAACAATCATTTTAAGTGGAATCTATTTTATCCCTTCGCCATTACGTCCATCCCCATGGCATTTTTAGGCGGATATATTTCCATTGATGCCGGCCTTTATAAAAAAATATTAGGTTTCTTTTTAGCCATCGCTATACTACGAATGCTCAATATTTTTGGCACAGAAAAGAACAAAATCGTACCATCTAGTATCACAGGATCACTGATTATCGGATCAGCCATTGGTCTCTTTTCTGGAATGATTGGTATTGGAGGCGGAATTATATTAAGTCCTATTATTATCTTACTTGGATGGGGTAACATGAAGCAAGCTGCTGCTGTTTCTGCATTGTTTATTTTTGTCAATTCTCTTGCAGGAATAACGGGCTTTATTATTCAAGGCAAGCAAATACCTTTGGAAGCCTGGTATTTTATGCCTGTTGCTTTGTTAGGTGGGAGTTTAGGAGCTTTATATGGAAGTCAAAAATTTAACATTAACACGCTTAAGTATTTGCTTGCAGGAGTATTGGTAATAGCCACGGTCAAACTTTTTTTAGTATAAAAATGAGAATTACATACTTTGGAGAAATAGCAGATATAACAGGTAAATCTACCGAAGAACTGATGATAAAAGGAGAAACGTTGCACGAAGTAATTTCCTATTTATCAAGCACCTATAATCTAACATCCAATGACTTTTATGTCGCTATAAATCATAAGTTGGTAGCAATGGATAAAGATATTCATTTGAATGAAAATGATGAAGTAGCCCTACTCTCACCCTTTGCCGGAGGATAAATGTTAGACAGCAGATATACACGACAAATGACACTTCCCCAAGTTGGAGAAAGCGGGCAAGAGAAATTAGCGCAAGCCCGCGTATTAATCGTAGGTGCGGGTGGACTTGGTAACGCTGTTCTTCCTTATCTAGCCTCATCAGGAATTGGAACGCTAGGTGTTATAGATGGCGATGAAGTGAGCTTGTGTAATTTACACAGACAAGTTTTGTTTTCTGAAAGCGATATAGCATTGTCTAAGTCAGAAACTGCCTGTAAAAAGCTAAGTATACAATTTCCAGCTATTGAATTTAAATCCTATTCCGAATTTCTAACTGGACAAAATGCCTTAGCGCTCTTCAGAAATTACGACCTAATATTAGATGCTACGGATGCAATAGAAGCTAGGTATTTAATAAATGATGCAAGTATATTGACGAATAAACCATTTGTGCATGCTTCCGTGTATCGTTTTCAGTTTCAAGTAGCTGTATTCAATGCCCACCAATCAGGCTCATACAGGTGTTTGTACCCATTGTCGCCAACAAATAGCCAAACGTGTGCAGAAGCAGGAGTAATGCCAACCACGGTGGCAATGGCGGGTTTATATCAAGCTAATGAAGTGTTAAAGTATTTTCTAGAAATCGGTCAATTGCTCACCAATGAAATGTTATTGGTAGATACTTTGACCAATAGACAGACTCATTTTGCCTACGATACCCAACACCATGATTTTATTACCCCATCATTTTTTGCACTAACCTATGCACCCATAGAAAAAATAAGGCTTGAGCAAACGAAACAAATCGGCATCTTTTTAGATGTACGCAATGACGAAGAACTGCCGTTCATCACTTTAGAAAACTATTTACGTATTCCGTTGGCTTCTTTAACTATTCAGCTCTCTTTAGTACCTAGAAATAAAGAAATTTATATATTTTGCCAGAGTGGTAATCGAAGCATTGATGCACACCACATATTAATAGAAAATGGCTACACCAATGTGTATTGCCTTCACGAAACCGCAGCACAAATCAACCAAGTAAATAGTCAAATAAGCTAAGCTATGTCAGATAAAAAAAAGGTATTCATAGACGGTGAGATTACGCCAGATTTTATAGCAAGTGCCATTGCCAAGCATCAGTCAAAAACAGACATTGGTGCTCATAATATATTCTTAGGGCAGGTGAGAGCGGATGTAATTGAAGGACAAACTGTAAGTGCGATTGAATTTTCGTGTTACGAAGAAATGGCTGACCCTATTTTGTATACCATTAGAGAAGAAACGTTCCAGAAATTTGATTTGAGTTGTATGCACATCTATCATAGTTTGGGTAAAGTAAATGTGGGCGAGATTTGTTTTTTTGTTTTTGTATCTGCTGCACACCGTCCTCAGGTATATGAGGCTACAGAATATATTGTAGATAGAATAAAAAATGAAGTGCCTATCTTTGGCAAGGAAATCTTTGAAACGGGAGCTTACCAATGGAAGAAGAATAAATGATTGACATAACCCACAAATCAAACACGCTTCGGGTGGCTACAGCACAGGCTGTGGTAAAAGTGAGTACGCCAGATACTATTGCCGCGATTAAGAATAACACAGTGCCTAAAGGTGATGTATTCGCGATGAGTAAAGCTGCTGGATTGCTTGGCGTTAAAAAAACACCAGAACTCTTACCCGATTGTCATCCTATGCCCATTGAATATACGGGAATAGAATATAGTATAGATGGCTTGGAGATAACCGTGAGCGTAACGATAAAAACCATCTACAAAACAGGTGTAGAAGTGGAAGCAATGCATGGCGCTAGTATAGTTGCCTTAAACATGTATGACATGCTAAAACCAATAGATAAAGGCATTGAGATTCATCATATTAAACTCCTCGAAAAAAAAGGGGGTAAAAGCTCCTATCCTACTGCCGATGTTTCTCATCTAAAGGCCGGAATTGTAGTTTGTTCTGACTCCATTTCTGCAGGTAACGGAAAGGATACTTCCGGTCAAATCATACAAGAACGGATACTTAATTTTGGTTTAGCTCAAGCTGATGTGCAGATAATACCAGATGATTTTGAAAAGATACAAAGCACAGTTACTGCATTAGTGCAAACATATAATGTGATAATACTTACGGGTGGCACTGGTTTGTCTTCACGCGACGTAACTCCTGAGGCTATTATACCATTGTTAGACAAACGTCTTATTGGCGCTGAAGAGACGCTTCGCAGATATGGTCAAGAACGAATGCCGTATGCTATGTTATCGCGCAGTGTTGTTGGAACAATAGGAAGGTGCTTGGTGTTAGCATTGCCAGGATCAAGCAAAGGTGTAGCCGAAAGTTTAGATGCTGTCTTCCCAGCGCTATTTCACAGTTTTAAGGTGTTAGATGGAGAACGTCACTTATGAAAAAAGTTAGTGCTACTTTAACGGATAGCTTCGGGCGAGAGCATAATTATTTACGTATTTCACTTACCGAGAAATGTAACTTGAGATGTACGTATTGTATGCCAGAAAATGGCGTATTGTTATCTCCTCAATCTCAACTTATGACTGCTAATGAGGTCTTCCATATTGCAGCATTATTTATTCAAAACGGAGTAGATAAAATAAGGCTAACCGGCGGAGAACCTTTGCTAAGAAAAGACTTTTCAGAGATTTTAACATCTTTGTCTACTTTGCCCGTTAAACTATCCATTACCACCAATGCAATATTGGTAGACCGATACATTGAAACGTTCAAATCTTGTGGCTTAAAAGACATTAACGTAAGCCTTGACACGCTTAATACCACAAAATTTGATGCCATAACCAAAAGAGATCAGTTTAGTAAAGCAATGAGCAATATAGAACTGCTCATACAGGAGGGTTTTATGGTAAAACTAAACGTGGTTCTTATGAAAGGTTTTAATGACGATGAGATTATTGATTTCATAAATTACACACGTGATAAACCGATTAATGTGCGTTTTATTGAATTTATGCCTTTTGATGGAAACAATTGGGATAAGTCAAAATTGGTGACTTTTGATGAGGTATTAACGGCTGTAAATGTACACTATGCCGAGGTGGGTGTTGAATCTATACCCAACGAGAAAAACTTCACGGCAAGAAACTATAAAATTAAAAATTACAAAGGCAGTTTTGGTATCATTAGTACGGTAACAAACCCGTTTTGTGATGCGTGTAATCGCATTAGACTCACTGCCAATGGCAAATTAAAAAACTGCCTTTTCTCCACCGGAGAAACCCCTTTGCTAGAAACATTTAGAGATGGTAAATCTATAGAAGGATTAATACAGCATGCACTTCACCAGAAGAAAGCTGTGCGTGCAGGAATGACTGAGTTAGAAGATTTTGAAAATTTGAAAAACCACCATAATCGGAGTATGATTACCATCGGTGGATAATAATTTTTAAAGTTCCAGAAACTCTATTTTATTTCGCTTCAATTGAATAACATTTTCATTTTCTAGCTTTTTAAGTAGCCTTGAAATAACTACTCTGGAAGAATGCATATCATAGGCAATATCCTGGTGACTAATATCTAGCGATTTTGTTTTCTTTATTAACACTAAGTCTTTTAGGTATTTTTTTAGTCGTTCACCCATATTATCAAACGCCAACTCATCCACTGAATTTAGTAGCTCATCAAACCGATGATTATAGCTTTCAAATACAAACTGAAGCCAGCTATTATATTGTTGAATCCAATTTTTATTGTTGTCTAGAGGTATCGAAATAAACTGTACATCAGTTTCTGCAATAGCGCGAATTACAGATTTTTTTTCTTGCATACAGCTGGTTATCGTCATAGAGCAAGTATCTCCCCTTTCCAGGTAATACAAGGCTAACTCATCCCCGTTTTTGTCTTGCCTCAAAATTTTTATAGCGCCATCCGTCAAAAGTGGCATTGCATTAATTTTATCGCCGTAATCTAATATTACAGTTTGTGCAGGATAAGAATGATAAACACCCTTTAGTTTGATTTCATTTAACAATTCAGGCTCAAAGTGAGCGCCATAGCATTCTATAAAGTCGTTATAATGATTATCATTCACCGCAGCAAAATAAACCATTTTGTGCTATTCTCAAAATCACCTACTTTATTTATGTCTTTGGGGCATCAACAAAGTCATCTACATGACAAGGTCTATGATCTATTTTTTAAGTAAAGGCACCATTTCAGAGCCCATGAGTTCAATACACTTCATTAGTTTTTGGTGGTCTTTTATAGCGTCCATCTGAAAGGTAACTCTTTCTATGCCACCCAAGGCTTCACTGTGTCTCATAATTTTATCGACTACCTCCTTTGGTTCTCCCACTAATAAAGCACCGGTCGCCGAATTTTGCGCATCAAATCCTTCTTTAGTAACGGTTGCAAAACCTCGTTCGCTTCCTATTTTATCAAACATCTTCTTATAGCCGGGATAGAAATCAGACACGGCGTCATGCGTAGTTTTACCCAAAAATCCTAATGAGTGCAGACCTACTTTCATCGTTGATTTCTCAAATCCTGATTTTTGAGCGGCATCATAGTAAAGATTAAGTAAAGGCCTAAAACGATGAGTCTCCCCTCCTATTATCGCTACCATAAGCGGTAAACCTAGATTACCAGCGCGCACAAAAGAGGCTGGCGTACCTCCTACACCCACCCAAATGGGTAACTTATCTTGATGCGGACGTGGATATATAGCTTGATTGTGAAGCGCAGGTCTAAATTTTCCAGACCAATTTATAGTTTCGTTATCTCTTATTTGCAAGAGTAGATCTAGTTTTTCTTCAAATAACGCATTATAATCCTGCATATTAAGACCAAACAAAGGAAAAGCATCCGTAAAAGAACCTCTTCCCGCAACTATCTCGGCACGGCCTTCTGAAAGCAGGTCTAACGTAGCATAGTTCTGAAAAACCCGCACAGGGTCAGAAGCGCTCAAAACGGTAACCGCACTTCCCAGTCTTATGTTTTTGGTTCTAGCAGCGGCTGCGGCCAAAATCATGGAAGGTGCAGAGTCTAAAAAATCTTTGCGGTGATGCTCTCCAATACCAAAATAGCTCAATCCTGCTTGGTCGGCTAATTCTATCCTCTCCAGTAATTCTCGTAATGATTTTGCACTATCTGCTTTATTATCGGGCGATGCTGCGAAGCTATCTATACCTAATTCCATAGCGTAAAATTAACTTATTTTAAGACTATGTTGAATCTTCTTCGCTTTATCTAGTCCCTTGATTAATATAGTACGTGTTGTTAACCTGTATGCTAAAGAAGTTATTTCTTTTAAATCCATGAATTACATTTATTTTTATACTAGAATCAATAAGGTAATTATGTTCATTTTCAGCATTTTTATAGTGAGCTGTATTAATCTTAATACTAGTGTACCAAAACCTCAAAATAATGGTCCATTTGTGGTTAAAGGATATTTGATTCAAGGAACTACAGGTAAACCTTTTAATATAGGAGAGCAGATAAGTTTAACCATTTATTGGACAGATTGGAATACCGTAAGTCACAGTGAAATATTGGGTTCTGCTACTATACAGAAAGATGGGAGTTTTGAGTTAAAGTACCCCTATCACAATCAATCATTAAGTCTAACTAGTACATTAGAGCTTCGTTCAAATGCCTTCAGTACTTTTAAATTACCTAGAAATGAGAATGTAATGGACACCTTTTATTATACCACTCAGGCCAGCGTTCGATTATTCGCAGATCTAAGTGCTAGGTTACCTTTAGATACGGTTTTTATAGCCATATATTCTACTACCCAAAAACATCCCATATTTGATACTATAACTTCAAGATTCAATGGTTTTGTAGGAGAATACCGAATGCCTATTATGAATAATAAAACATCGCTGAGTTATGGTCTAAATTATTCTATCGCAGATAAGTACGATTCTTTTGCTATGGTCTACAGAGGCTCAGATTTACATAATTTGAAATCGCACACTATTTATCCAGATGGAGATCCATGGGTGGACTCTACCTATTTGGTGATCAAATAAGGTAAAATGTATTAGTTAAAAAGTGCCTTCACGTTTATGAAAAGACGCGATCAGCTACTTAGCCATATGCTTTCGGTTGCAAAAACGCTTAAATAGATAAAAAGGAGTAACAACAGTGGTTACCTTAACTTTTACTTTGAGAGTAGATCAAATTGATAGCAATTCAGGATTAATTTTAATCAACTTAATTCGTTTGTCTATTTCATCACGTGACTCAATAAAAATGGAATCGACAGGAACATCTAGTCTGAACGATAAGATGTATTTAATCTCTTTAATGCAATGCTCACGTCGTTTTTTAACCGCAGCTACACTGATCCTCTCTTCTGAACGGAAAACATCATCTAGGTTAATTAGATTTACAAATTCGTTATTGTTGTTTAATAATATCATTATACATTCAAGGATTTTCCCTTCAAAATAATCATGAATAGGTTTGTTATGAATGAAGTATTGATTATTCAAAAAGACGATTCTGTGATTGCCTTCTGTTTTGCTTGATATCGTTTTTTTTATTTTTCCGTAGCCAAAGAGAATTTCTGGCGTCGTAAATATTTTTAAGATAATTAGGAATAATAATCCCAACGCGATATAGAAAGATGCTTCTGAAAGAAGACCACTCCTATTTTCATAATTAAAGCAAAAATGGAATAGCGATCTTAATGTGACGAGAACGGCAAAAATGAAGAAAACACTAACCCAATTTTTTACCGAATTAAAATGTGTTGCCTTAATATCGTCTTGGATATTATTTTTATAGAATTGTTTCAGATAAACAATTGATATTACTAAGTAAAAAGAGACATAACTTGCCATGAAAAATTTACGAATAGCTAGCCAAAACGCTTCAGGTATAAAAACATAGTGCGATTGCAGAATAAACAGTACAGACCAAAAAACTGGAATCACAGCATGATACAATACTTGGGGACTAACATATTTTTCATCATTTACGAGCGCTTTTACGTAAAGATAAGTCGATGCTACACCGAGCAACATTGACAGTCTTACCACAAGGAAACTTTTTTTCATAAAAATGTCTGACCCATCTGACATGGTTCCGGTGTAAAGCATTTTTACCGACACAGCTATTAGCATAACAATCAAATAAATATTTACGTATTTATTCGATCTATAGGAAATTAGGAGAATAGCAGTCGCCAACAGGTATAAAAGACCTAGCTGGATAGATAGAATATGTCCAAGTGAAAAATCGACATTCAAAATAAACTTATTAAAAATAAAAAAAGAAACTTTTTTGATTATCGATATAAAATTTTATACACACATGGTCACCCTAGCTTTAGTATTTTAGGATTTAACTTAATCCTTTTAATTCGTTTATCAATGTCGTCTGGAGACTCAATCAGAACAGATTCCATAGGGAATTGTAATCTAGTTGATAAAACTAATTTAATTTCTTTTACGCTATGCTCTCTTCGTTTTTTTACAGTAGCTGAACTAGCTTTAAATTCTGAAACAAAAAGATCATCCAAACTATTAATAGGTATGAACTCATCCTTGCTTCCAAGTATAATCATTAGACATTCTAGGGTTTTCCCATCAAAATAATCTTGAATAGGTTTGGTTTTGATATAGTATTGATTTTTTGTGAACACGATTCTGTCATTAATCTCTGTTTCACTTTCTGAACCATGAGATAACGTCTTTTCTAATTTAGTATACCCAAAAAGAATTTCAGGTGATGTAAAAATCCTTAAAACAATTAAAAATACAAGGATTATTTTGAGTAAAAGAGATATATCAGCAAATATTCCTCCTTTATTTTCCAAATCAAAACAAAAATGGATTAACGCCCTCAGATCAATTAGAACTATAAGAGTGAAGAAAATAAAAATCCAGTTCTTCATATAATTATATTGCTTGACACTATCAGGATTTAGATTTCGGTTTTCATAGAAATCTTTGATTAAACGTATGCTGATTATTAGATAGAAAGTCGCGTAGGCTATGATGTTAATCTTACGTAAGAAATACCAAAAGTCTGCTGGAATGAAAGCATATATGGATTGTAGTGTAAGTAAACCAAACCATAAAATAGGGTATAGAAAATGCAATAATACTTTTATACTTATCCGTTTTTCATCTTTCAAAAGCGCTCTGATGTAAAGATAAACCGCCGGTATACTTATTACCATTGCTAGTCTCATCCAGCTAAACTCATCATTTGTGAATAAATCTACTTGATCGCCACCAAAACCTAAAGATCTTAAAGCGCTCATTAGAACAAAAAATATCAGATAAACATTTACGAACTTATTAGATGTGTAGGATAAAGCCAGGATCACAAGCAATATGAGCTGTAATACACCTAGAAACATTGTCAAGATATGTTCTAATCCCATAATCTTGGCAAGTTTACTTTAATTTTCAGGTTAATTTAAATTTTTTTAAACAAAAAATTGACTTTTCGTTTAAAAATACTCTTCAAATCCTTACACAGTAAGTGATAAAGCACTCTATTGTTCATAAAATTAAGTTTATTTCGAGTTTTTAAAAAAAATGTTTACAAAATCATTTTTTATTCTAGCCGGACATTTTATTCTATTTGAATAGATTGTTTTGAACTGTAAGCAGGATTTTTTGTTGTTAACCAACTGATATAAAAGCTTTGCCTAAGCTTTATTTTTCCTAATCTTATAGTCATTATTTTTCGAGATATCATTCTTGTGTTATTACACTTTTTTTTAATGTGTGAATTATGTAATAAGTTAAAAAATTCTGTAACATGTAAGGGTCGTTTATTGCTGACGTTCTCATGCTTAATAAAAGCTAAAGTAATAGAGCATTATAAGTTATAAAGCACATTGACAAACAATATGAAATAAGATAAAATGCAGTTTCTTATAAATTCTAGAAAAATTAATACAACTGAATTGACATTCGTAATAATGAATCAGTTAAACAAAAGCCAATCAGTCAATTTAGACAATGATTTACTCGTTAAGGTCTTAACCCAGTGGCAAGATCATGACAAACAACTTGTATTGGATGCATACCGTAAACTAAACAGCCGCAACTTTTTTGTTCCGGGCAAGAATAGTATTCTAACAGATCTTTTAATTGAAAGGAGTATATCCAGTTTTTGTTCTGCCCATCGTATTTCAAACGTCGATGAAATTACAGAGAAGCAACTTATTTAAATAGTCTCAAAACATTATCATGACACAAGTTCAATTGTGATTCGTAATTGTACGTAAGGTGGTTTTTGCCAAAAGCAATATGCACTTTCACTTATAACTAAAGAACAAATTATAATAACGGATTAATAAACGATCAAAAGATACCATGGATAATCAGAATCGAATAGAATTACCTAAAATGGACATATCTGAAATAAGAATTTATTTAAAAGAGATTGACTTGCAGCAACTAAGGTATATTTACGTGCATAAAAGAAACTTCTTCTTCTTCTTTGATAAATATTACATAAATATAGCCACAAAAAATGGAAAATTAATAAGCATTCCGTTCTCCAGTAAATATAAAGAAGCAGTTAAAAAAGAGATTTTCACTATTAAAACATTGCTCAACTTTAGTGACACTTCTAAATGAAGGCGTATAACTTGATAGCTCAAGGCGTACGCTTTCTGTGATATGAAGCTTGAGCGAATATACCGAGTATTATATTGTGGTAATTAACTACTTGGATATAGTATAAAATGCAGTTTCTTATAAATTTTGGGAATATTATTACCTTTTGAGAGATACTCGTACTATTGATTTGTAATTAAAAACAACTCCAGTACTTTTCTTTTTTAACCTAATTAAGAAGAAGCTGGAAAAAAGTAGCCAATAATATAGGCTATGCCAGATACTGATTGTTCGCTCAATAACCAGTAAGTACGTGGAATGGTTGAAACTTGTTTCAACTGTTCCACTGTTGTTTTACATCGTAGCAGCAGATATAGCATCTATCTACAATCTCTTCAAAAAAAATCGATACCCTTTATTTCACATTAAATAGGTTTTCAGTATTCCTGTTAATACACGTTGGCTATTATCTATAAAATTTGACTAGCATTATTACCCTTGAACAAAATTACATTTAGCTAAGCAAAAGTTCGATAGCACACCCTTTTTAAAATAAGACAGCTATTACTGCATAGCCAACTAAAATAAACATGTGAGTTTAAAAGCTAATGAACCCATAAATATTTAACCTTTAGACTTGTATTTTAGCAGCACTAATTAAAAAGTCATTAATACCCTTTAATTGTTGTGAATGGCTAAAGAATTCTTCATTTTAAAACCTTTTACTTCCAACTTTCAAACTCTATCAACTACCCTAGCCGGTTTTTGAATAATAATCCATTTCGAGTCTAAGAAAAACATCGTAGGTGTGCCCATTACCGCATAGTTTTTAAAATTAATGCCATTCATACCTTGCCCATCACAAAACTTATCTTCCCACGGAAAGAAAGCTGCACTGGTTTTAGAAGGCTCTTGGTCTGTATCAGCTGCAAGGGTTATTATTTTTATTCCATGGATATAGTTAAGTCATCGCTTTCTACTTCCTACCTCAACAAACTATCTAGCGAAGCTGTCTTCTGAATAATTTTTTTCTCGCTATCCAATAAAATAAAGGTGGGTGTTCCATATACGTAATAATCTTTTACCGCTTTGCCATTCCACTTTTTTAGATCGGTATGATGCATAATATTAGGCAACTCTTGAATCGCTTGTTCATACGCTGCTTTGTCATCGTCTAAACTTATAGCCACTACGCTGGTCTCTGGGTGCTCTTTTGCCCAAATGTTTAATTTGGGGATTTCTTCCATACAATGCGGACACCAACTGGCCCAAAACACCACCAAAATTTGCGTTGCTTCTACTTCATACAGACTTTTTTCTCTATGGTTTGTACTTTCAAAAGCTATATTAGGTGCTAGCATTCCTTCTTTCATGGCTGCATAACCCTCCATCCGTTTGTCAAATGCTGCCTTTTCACTATCGTCTTGGCATTGGGCAACTAGTTCTTGAAAGTTTTGATCCAGGTATTGCAGTACTTCTTCGTTGCCTATTTCTTTAAACCCTAGCTGCAGGTATTGCAAGGCAAATTTTTGGGTTTTCTCATTACCGCTAAAGTTTTGAATGATGGTACTTACACATTTTTTTAAACCTTGGTTCATCTCCTCTTCACTAAATTGCATCTCAGGATTGAGGTAGTATTTGAGATATTCTAAAATAAGCTCCGTGTATAAAGGTGTATTAATAAGTTGAGGATTTGTAGTGTTTATGTTATCCCAAAAATGTTGGTGTTTTTCATAGTTCTGGATACGCCAATCATCCTTTGGCTTAGTAAAATAATGGGACTTGTTTTGTACCATGAGTGCAGCCCAAGTAGTGGGATTATTTTTTAAAAAGATGCTCTTCTGGGTGGTATAATTTTCTTTTTCTAAGGCTAAGGCTTTGGTTGCTTGCGATATGATTTTATCTTGTGTACCCGGATACATCCCTACGAACTGGTTTAAAACTTCTATCTTCTGAAACTGTAGTTGACTTTGATTTTGGTAGCTATACCACAGTTGATTTTCTCTAGACAGAATAAATGCTGGTTCTTTTTCCTCTGTCATTAAATCTATCGAAAAGCTAATTTCTTTCTCCTTACCATCTAGTATAATATCTATATAATCATTGGCAGTTTGGCTATATTGGAAGCGATAAACACCAGGCTCAATATCTCCGGGAGCGGTTAGGCTAAATTTTCCCTCTTGAATTGGAACCGCGGCAATAGGAAAACTACCTAACCCAAACTTGCTCACCACCACTTTAGCAAAACGTGTATTGTACTTTAATTGTCCATTAATTACGATACTGTCTTGGGCCGTGCAGTAAAAAGTTGAAAGTAGAAAGTTAGTTAAAAGTAGAACGTAGAACGTTAAAAGTTTTTTCATGATAAGTATGGTTATAGTTTAAATGATTTTATGAGACCAGCGGTGATTTTTAAGATTTATTCTGCTTGTATCTCAATGGTTTCATTAGTTTCGATAGGTATTTTTTTTGAGTTCTTTGGATAGTTTGATCAGAAATGATAATCCCCGCAAGAACCTTTGGTTAGGTACAGAAAATGTGAGAATTATTTATTTCCATTGCGCTCAAAACCCTCATTTATACATCATTCATTACAGATACAGCAAACTTCATTCAAGGCTATTTATAGTATACTCTTCTGGAGTTTTTCTTAGCTTCAAAACATATGACGGGACTTTCCACCCTTCCCTTCTACTCCGCTCAAGGCAGCTCTTTCTATTCTTATTCTTTGTGCTTTAAACTAAATAAAGCCCTACCCTATAAAAGGCAGGGCTTTGTGAATTTATTCTCGTGAAAGTAAAAGACTAAAAAGCTACGCAACAAACTAAATATTCTTAAGTTATGAAAAGCCAAAAAAAGTAATTAAAAGATCAAAAATTTCCCTCTTTTTACTTTTAAACTTTCCACTCTAAACTTTAAACTTTCCACTTTAAACTGTATCTAATCCTTGAGGCAACGGACAGAATAGCCGGAAGCACTATTTTCGTTGTTGCGGTACACGCCGGGCCAATTCTTGGCCAAGACGCGCCTTACGGAAGAGGTAGATGACCAAAAGTATCCGCCAATATTATAACTAGCGAACCCGCCAGAGGGGCTGCGGTAGCCTGCAAGCAAGCCCGAAAAATCGGAGGAGTTGTTCCAATTATTACCCGAAATACTTCCTTCACCTCTCAACTTGTTGCCCTCACCGGTGGTGGTCCGATAAGTACCACCTGATGTTTGCTTAGCAATAGCCATCCCTTGTCCGTGCTCTAAGTACATCCACTCGCAATCACTTGGTATATGAAAACCGCTAGGGCAAGCGCCTTGTGCGCGCTCGTTACTACTACCATTCATAGCCGCACTCCACTGGTACAATAAGCCATCGCCAGCATTTGGCTCTGATGTAGCCCAACCTGAAGCACCAGAAGTTGTCGTGTTATAGTAACCCCAATAACCTAGATCTCCAGGACTATTTGTTTTCCAGGCGGCGCCACTTCCACTACCACCGCTAGCAGAGCTGTAAGCACTCGGCACTTCATTTAAGTTTGTCTTCATCCAGCATTGCCCGTTGATATCTACTATATCATACACAGTGCTACTCGCTCCCGTAACCGTTCTTAAACCATCGCACCCTTGCGCAGAAATTGTTTTACCAGTACAAGTTCCATTGCCGCTAAAAACGTTGCCAGAGGTTACTCCTGTATAATATGCGTCATAGGTAGAACCTAGTTGAGCACCACCATCATACCAGTTTTCCCAACTAGGTGAGGCTGGAGTACCTGTATTGGTTTGCATAGCGTTTGTTGTAGTATTAAAAATGGTTAAACCCTCTGCAGGGCTGCTTATAGCGTTGCGCTGTGCCGTGGTCATACGCGGTAATAATATACCTTGGGTGGTACTTACTACATCTAAGGCCGCATTGGCATTGGGGCTATTGGTACCTATACCCACTTGCGCCATGCTTGCTAGCGAGCAAAACATAACCAAAATGAGTGTTGTTATTTTATTCTTCATGTTATTACTTTATTCTTTAAACTTTGTACTTTCAACTCTAAACTTTCAACTTGTATCAATTCGTTAATGCAACCCAAGCTGTGCCGTTATACATTCTTACCTCGTGGGCTATTGTATTGTAATACACCATACCTGCTACGCCCGTTGGATTGGCAGTGTGTCTGGGTAGTAACACCCCTTTTGTCGTAGAAGTAATATCCAAAATTGCATTTGCATCAGGAGTGCTTGTTCCAATACCTACTTTTCCTGTGGACGCAGTGGCTCCAGTAGCTACCGAAGTGGTTGCTCCCGTAGACAAATTAACCCATAGTGAGCTGCTATTGGCTATTTCTAGCGCATTGGTAGTGGTATTGTAAATGAGTAAACCTGCAGTTGGTGACTTGATTGCACCGCGCTGAGTGGTTGTCATTCTGGGTACAATTAACCCTTTGGCGCTTGCGGTGATGTCTAAGATGGCAGTAGAATCTGGTGAGGCTGTGCCTATGCCCACTTGCGCTTGGGTAGCAGTGGCTGCAAGTAATAGGGTAAGTATAACTAGGTAGTGTTTCATGATTATTCGTTAAATTTTTATGAGTTATAATTTATTGTTTAACTGGGTGCTAACATTGATTAGGTTACAGTTTAATTATCTTTTGGCTAGAGGTTGCAGTTTGTAATAGGTACGTTCCTTTAGGTAAAAAGCTCACGTCTAGCGCATGGCTACCTACCTCAAGCTGCTGCTTTAGGCACAATTGACCTACCATAGTATAGATAGTAATTTCTTGATCTAAGTTGGTATAGAGTTTTAATTCGTTGGTTTGTAAAGGATTTTCTATTACGCGTATGTCGTTTGAAATTGTTGCATTACTAAATTTTACCACACGTATTTCACTATTTGAACTTTCACCGTCAAAATCACGTTGGTGTATACGGTAATAGTTATACCCCAATATAGGAGAGGTATGCACGTAGTGGTAATTTTGAATAGAACTACTGTTGCCCGCAGCTGGTTGGCTAGTTAGGTTGGTAAACACCTTACCATCCGTACTGTGCTGCACCACAAAGTCTAGGGTATTAAGCTCCTGCGCAGTGCTCCAGTTGAGTAGCACGACTTTGTCTTGACTAGCGGCGGTAAAGTCTAGCCACGTAACCGGCAATGCGGCAGAGCTAGATGCCATTGTAATTTCTCTTAATGTTTGGGTGGTGAGCGCACCAGAGATTACATAGTTAGTGCTTACATCTCTGCTAGCCGTACTCACTTGATTCCAAGCAGTACCGTTATGGTAATTCACTTCTAACGTGCTTTCGGTTATTCCATTAAGTTCAACGTCCACGTAATCTACTCTAACCGTTCCAGAGAAGGAAGGGCTTGTAGCGCTAAATGTGTAGGCTCTAGTTATGGAAGCATTTGTGTTTCCAGACGGCAGTGACTGTGTACGAGCTGCATTCTTGGTGAGAGACAATCCGTCTAAATCAAACGTTGCTGAAGGCGTGAGCGTAAGTCCATTCAAATGGAAGATAACTCCACTTGGAATCTGAAACGCTGTACCTGAGGATACTTTAATGTCTTGCGCCTGGGTTAAGTTGATAGATAGAAAAAATAGTAGTGTAGTGGTTATTTTCTTCATGGTTTTATGTTTGATAGTTTATCTATATATTTTTTTTTAATCCAATACTAACTCATTGACTTGATCATCAATTAAGGTTGTTTGAAACGATAAATCTACGTAAATGGACGCAGAGTATTCATAGCCAATAAGAGAGCTTTCATAGTCAATAAAGAATATCTTTGTCTGATATTATAGGGCAAGGTTGCATCAAAAAATCCGAAAAGAAAAATCTAAGATTGAATAAATGCAATAATTTATTGTTTGTTTAATTAATTAAAACTAAAATTGCAAAAATCATGAACAAAATAATTTAAATATTAAATAATATTAGATTTTTAGATCATTAACATTAATGATTTTCCTGTTATACTAAATGATTATACGTATACCGAAGTCATCATTAAGCCTACTGTTTAGGTATACATAAATGAGTATTTTACCTGCTCTGTACACATTGATTAATTATAAATCGTTTTCTATAAAAACTGAAATATTGAAAAGCTTTTTTTAGTTTATCCTTTCAGTAAATTTTTGCTTTGCTCGACATCATGCTTAATTGTAGCAATCTAATTATATCCAAATAGCATGCACGATATAATGGAGGATTTTGAACCAACAAAAAAGCGGAATAGTGAACCTAAGTTCAACTAAGCCGCTCCGATAGAAGCTTTGCTCCTATTATCTAACCTTTAACTTACGAACTAGTCAAACCAAATAACATCTTAACTAGCTTTATAGATGCATTAGTAGATGTGCTGGTAATCTGCAGAAAGTAAGTCCCCGGAAAAAGGCTGCTACGTTAAAAACACAGGGGTGGTAAAGATGGATATACAGAAAACGCGAATGAGTAATTACGGCAAATGATATAGAGCAAAGTCTTAAACAAAATAATAATCAATAGATTACATCGATAAGATCATTACAGACTAAGGTTAACAAACATTCATAATATCATGCCCCCCTATAATAAATATTAATATTATTCGTTTGTTTGCATGACAGACAATTTAACCATGGCTTTGAGGCAAAGGTTGTTTGTTTTTACATAAAAAAATGAATACATCAGCCATAAATTCAGGCATTTTAGATGCCACCTACAACCTTTTTTTCGAAGGAGAAATTCAAAATATTTCTATACAAGAGATTTCAAAAAAATCTGGAATATCGGCAGATGAAATCATATCGATATATCCTTCCCTAGATGACATTACAAGAACACTTGCAGAACGAAACATAGTCACATTAAAAAAAGAAGGACTTGAATTAGCCAAAGGAAAAGGACTAGAGAAACTACGCCAACTAATTTCTCATGATATTTTATTCTTTTATAGAGTAGAGGTAGACAGAATTTTGCTCACCGAGCAAACAATGGAGGGGCATAAGTCTGCACTGCGTCTATTTGATGACTACTTCAATACAGAAATGCCGAAGATCTACTATGAATTTCTAAATAACAATCAAGAACTACTGCCTTCAAAGTACATAGACATTAATTTTTATGCTCATTTCATATCGCACAGTCTTAAGTTCTTCAATTATGTAACTTTAGAGCACTTTGAGACCACAAGCGAAGGAAGAAGAAATGCTACTGAACAAATAGTTGGGAGTCTCTTTGGACTTGATTATCTTGAAATGCCAAAATTTTAGATTGATTAGAAATGCCTACATCAAAAAGTTACAAAAAAAAAATACTTGAGACCACTCATCACATTGCTACAACTGAAGGAGATGTAAAATCTATCACCTTTAAAAAAATAGCAGCAGTTGCCGGAATTAAAGTAAAAGATATAGAAAATGAATACAGCAATATGGCAGATGTATTCTACGATACTGGGTGTATGCATATTGGACATCATGAAGCTAGGTCCAAAAAAATACTAAACCTAAGTGGAGAATATGCTATGGGAACAATGATCAAACACGACCTTGGATTGCTAATATACTACACCCGGGATTCAGCTAAGGAAAACCTAGATCCTGTAACAAAAAGAGTTCTAAACTTCGTTAAGAACTATATAGAAACTGTAATGCCTGAGTACTACTTCAAAATCCTAATAAAGTCACCGACTTTAATTCCGAACAAAAACCTCAATGCTAAGCTCTATGCTAGTTTCATAATACACAGTATGTTCTTTTATACAAAAGAAGAAGTTATTAGCCTTGAACCCAACAGTAAGGAATTAACGAAAATTACTCAAAAATTAATTGTCAGTTTATTCTCTGGCTCTAAAGAAGAGATGAAAATTGAGCAAGACTAATTCGTTATTCATTTAATCAAAGTATAAACCTTTTCCTTAAAGACTAATAAAAATATACTAAGCCTCTTCTTCGGAAGGGTTTTAAGCTTCCACTAAAGAGGACTGTTAAGAAGTATAAAAAAGTAATAAGATTTTTGGCGTTTTGTTAAGATGATGTGTTTGATTAGAATTAAGATAGCAACCTTACGAAACGAATAAACTACTCGCGCACGCGAATAGTATCTTTATTTCAATATCTTAGGTGTAAAAAATAGTCTATCTGTTTCCTGTCTAAAACAAAAAATATTTAATAAACTGATATACAATCAATTACATGGCTTGATATTGCTAGAAGCTTTGCTGCTATTGTCTAACATTTAGACAGACCAAAATTAATTGATTCGATAAATCGCATAGAGGTATGATTAATGAAGCAAAGCACTTCTCGATTTCTATATTTATTACGTTAATGCAATTATCCCTGTTAAGTCTTGAGCCAACCAATTATGCAATCCTAGGCTATGAGGCAAGCAAAAAAATGAAACAAAAAAAATAGGCGCAATCAAAGATTACACCTATACATCGCAAGAATTGACCTAACAGGATTACTGAAATGATCAATTAATATCTTTCGTTATTCAAACACTATTCTTGAGTGAGAAACTAAATTTTCGTTACGTACTGAAATAATATAAACACCCGTTGGGAAATTAATTTTGTCAATTTTTACCATTTTATTCAATTGTGGATTTTCCACCATTTGCGTATGTATTACTTTCCCAGTCAAGTCGGTAATATTAATTTCTGCTTTGCTATTAGACGCAAAATTGAACTGAACATAGGCATAATCGTTTGCTGGATTAGGATATACATTAAAAGGTGCTGGATCGTTTAATACAGCTTTTCGTATACTTGCAATGCCTCCTTCCACATCTTCTCCTTTGGAATTCATAACCTGACCATTTGAGGCATCAATAAGCATAACAATTGCTCTTAGACGTGTATCTTTAAAATTAGCGGGAACTGTATAAGATGGAAAGCTATAACTATAGGTACTATCTGTAAACAGGTCGTTTGGTAAACTTGAAAATGATCCAGAGTACGAAGGAATTATCTTTCTAGCTACGTTTCGGTAATACATTAAACTGGCAGGAACCATTTCTGGTAAATTAGAAAAGTCCAACGTAGAAGACTTCATATCTCTTCCGGCTTGTCCACCTACTGCATCCGGTGAATAGAAATTACGCTGACGGTAGTTATCATCTGTAGCATCATGAACACTATCTTCTGTTATTACCAGCGCCAGATTAAAGTTTTTAGCGTCGGCAGCAAATTTCACATCACAAGAAACTTCCAGTTTTCGGGTAATAGGGTCGTAAACAGGTTTTACTTCCATATCTGCATATCCAAAATCTTCTATTAAATCACTATACAATGAAGAAAAATCACTCAAATAACTTGACGCCACTTTTCTGTCAACTAAAACATTTGGCCAAACAACAGCATTTAAATTTTTGTTATCAAAGCAAGAATCTGCATAAGATAAATATCTCATTGGATCTTGTGCTGTTGCATCTGCGCTGGTGTTCCCGTGTATGCTGATTATTTCGACACCCGCCATGTCATCTGATAACATTAGCTTATCTAATTCTACTATTCCTCTAGGACAATAGCCTCCATATGTTGGAGAGCAGATGGTAAGATCTTCATAAACGATCTTTTTTGATGGTGTGAATGCTCCAGACTGAGTCGTGGTAGTAATCGAGTTATTTTCAGCAAGTTCATCCTTGTCTGCAACTACTTCTACAGTTATAGTACTAGATTGACTCGCAGCTAAGGTTAAAGGTGTTCCGTGTAAAAAAGTGTACGATTCATCGGGATCTAGGTTTATTTGAAAGGTCTGTGATTTGAATCCTGAACCATCATCCCATCTAATATCAAAAGAAGATATAGGGTTTAATCCAAGATTGGTAACTACTCCTGTAATATTAACATTTCCAGGACCATGTATACTTGGGATAGTTAGTAAGGACAACTCCATGTCAATATCATGACTATACTCAATTCTGATGTCATCAAGAACTAAGGCCATTTTATCTGTACAGTTATGATGTCTAAACATTATATAAACCGTTTCTTGGCCAACCATATTAGAAATATCTATGTTTTCTTTAAAAAGCGTATAACCTGCAGCTAATGTATCTTCAAAAACAGGGGTCCCAGGGGTCTCAGATGTAGATACATAAACAGAGTACGTTTCCTCATAGTATTCGCCTCCAAATCCCAGAGAAAATGCATTCCACCTGAGTCTAACATCACTCGTAACTCCAGATAAATCTATTGGTCCTATGATTAATAAGTTATCCGGTTTAAGGGACTTGCCCGCAGTTGTTCCATCTGGAACCCAAGATTCTGATACTATGACATTGCCAAAGGTGAAATTTGGATCAATATTTTTTGAATCATCGGTTAACCAACCATATTTGTCACCGTCTTGATCTACTGATTTGAATTTGGTAGGAAGATTAGGCGGTGTTAATGCATCAAAATTCTCAAAGAAAATTTGTTGCGCATTCAGTTGAATAGTGCAAAGTGAAAAACATGCGAGGATTACGATAAATAATTTTTTCATGATTTAATTGGTATTTCTAGTTAAATGTTACAGTTAGATTATTTCTCAAAATTATCTTGAATTATTTAGCTGTAAGAGTAGAGTTATCTAAAGGCATGTGCGTTTATCTAGCGGTAAAAAGCGTACCGTCTGCCTCCGTTCAATCTTAGTAAAATTAAAAAATATAAGTTTTAAAAATAGGAAATCATTTAGTTACGAATGTTTTATGAACTCAATCTGACGTAGATAAGTCCTTCAGAATTTGAGCTAAAATAAGCGCCGACTTTTGGTGGATTTCATAAGCTGAAACCACGAGGTCAGTTAAGCGCTCATAATTATTTATTTTTAAGTTGTTTTCTATTTCAATGAGTTTGTTTTTCAAAGTTACAATGCCCATAAAATCGGTTTGCGGTTTAAGCGAGTGTGCATTGATTCCCAGATCTGACCAATTCTGAGCATCCAAATTTTTCTTCATTCGCTCTAGAATATCGGGAGCCGTGGCAAGATACATACTTATGTATCTTTTAATTTTGCTTTGATTTCCTCCTGTAAATTTCTCCAAAAAACTTAAATTAACTAATCTATCCATTTTGAGTTTTAAGTAGCCAGTACATTTTTTGAATTAATTTGTGTGAATCGAATGGTTTACCAATAAACTCGTTCATACCTGCGTTGTAACAATTTTCTATTTCTTCATTTAACACATTAGCTGTCATTGCTATAACAGGAATTTTTCGTTTGTCGGTGTCTAGAGCTCTAATAGCTTTAGTTGCATCAAAACCATTCATAATAGGCATTTGAACATCCATTAATACGATATCAAAATGGTGTTGCTTAACTAGTTCCAATGCTATTAATCCATTTTTGGCAGTGATAATACTTACGCCAGCGATAATATCTTTTAATTCATCTTGAACGACAACTGCATTAAACGCATTATCTTCTACAACCAAAACAGATAATCCCTCTAGTTCTGAAGCCATATTTATGGAATTTTCTTGAGATATACCGCTATCAAGGTCATCGGAGGTTTTATAAATAGTATAAGGTATGGTGAAATGGAATTTACTTCCTACTCCTTTTTCACTTTCTACCCAAATATCACCTTTTTGAAGATTAACAAGTTTTTTAGAAATACTGAGCCCCAAACCAGTTCCACCAAACCTATGACTCGTATCAGAATATGCTTGTTCAAATGAATTAAATATTCTCTCAATATTCCCATCTTCAATACCAATACCCGTGTCTATAATCGTAAACATTGCTTTTAAAACATCTTTTTCATTTTCTACTTCGATTACTTTAAGGACAGTTGTAACAGAGCCTTGTTCGGTAAATTTAATCGCATTGCTTACCAAATTAATGATTATTTGTCGCAATCGATTGGGGTCTCCCATTAAGAGCGGTATATTTTCTGGGACTATCGTTTTTAACTCCAACCCTTTTTCTTCGCTTTTGAATTGCATCAATACGTGCACATTCCTTATCAACTCATTCAGAGAAAAAGGGATACGTTCTAATTCGATTTTATCTGATTCTATTTTGGATATATCTAAGATATCATTAATGATAATCAATAATGATGCTGAGGATTTTTTAATTGCATCCAAATATGCTATTTGTGCTTTTTGGGGATTCCTGCGAAGTAAAATATCAGTCATTCCTTTGATGGCATTCATGGGTGTTCTAATTTCATGACTCATATTTGCTAAAAATTGTTGTTTTGCCTTCTCAGAAGTTTTTGCCCGCTCTTTCTCTGCTTCGATTAGCAGGTTCTTTTCTTCGAGTGCTAGTTGAGTTTTACGCATAAATCGCACGCGATAAAAAAGAGCGATAACCAAGGTAAAGGCCATAATCGCGAAGGCGATGAAAATATTTCGGTTGCTTTTTTCGGTATTCAGTTTTTCTGTATATTCTAATTTATTTTTTAAGCTTTCATTCGTAAAGTTACTTTCTAATTCTAATCGTGTCACCTCCTGAACATTTCTAAATTTCCAAAGCGTATCTTTAATACTAATGAATTTTTGGTACGCTTCAAATGCTTTTTTATAATTACCCAAATCTGACCATGCTAAATATAAAATTTCATACTTGCGTTTTGATTCATTTAATTGTACGTTAGGATTTAGTAGCCCTTTTTCTGCCACTTTTATGGCCAAACCCATCTGTTTTAAGCCTAAATAGGCAGTCGCTAGTTCAGAATAATAGAACTCATTTCCAGCTGAAAAATTATCAGCATAGTATGATCTCATTCGAAGTAATTCTTCCAGCGCTTTTGTATATTGTTTTTGCATGTTATAAACGCCTGCCTTATCTGTCAACGCTTTTTTTAGACATTCGTCACATTCTTTATACGTCTTTGATCCTGGCGATAAAATGTAGATAGAAGAATCTATATACCTTAATGCTTTTTGTGGATTTTCTAAGCGTAAATAAAGTCTAGAAATGCCCATGTAGAGTCTTCCTATTATTAATGAGTCATTTGCTCTTTTTGCCCAATGAAGAGATTTTTCGAAATAACTTTGAGCCTCATTATAATTACCAATATCACTGTGGATGGTTCCTAAATCTTCATACGCTACACCTAAAGCCCTATTGTTTCGTATCTTTTTGGCCAGTTCCACTAAATTAGTAAGGTGTTTTATGGCTTCAGGATATTTTGATTTCATTACGAAATAATATCCTATAATCGATTCTGCTTCCATTCGTTCGTTTACTTTATTAATACGATTAGCAATGTTAAAACGCATCTTGTCAAGCGTAAACTCTTTAGTTCGTATGTTTTCAAGAGGACATGGAATTAGAATCTTTAGATAGAAAAATAATTTTAACTGTGTCACATAGTCTTTATGATCTACGGCTAAATCTATAGCTCTAAGAGCTGTGGCACAAGCCCTTTCGGGATACACAACGTTTTCATAGTTTGTCTTAAATAGAAAAACCCGGGTCAGATAGGACTCATTGTTTGTTTGTACGGCTAACTTCGTAACGTCATCCAATTCCGCATACCATAAATCGTGCGCATCAGAGTGTACATATAGAGAGGTAGTAACGTTATTATATACTAAATCGTAAAAAGCCTCTAGTCTTTCCTTAGGACTGGATGTTTTATTTTTCCAAGCGTTAAAGAGCGTGTTATGATTTGCATTCTCCGCTACTAAGCCTAATGGGGCAAAATGGATAAGAAGATAAATGATAATCAGTATTACTCGATTCATTATAATTTTAAGTGATTTGATTTTGTGACATTTCAGTGGTCTAAATTAATATAGATTAAACAAATTGACGGTGTTAGTTATCGAGCGGTAATCTAATTATCACATGGTAGTCTAAAGTCCCATTTGATTTTTTGGTATATCTTAGCCGTGATTTAAACATAAACTAACAATTTGTAGTAACCCATTTGAAAAAGAACATTACGTGTTTAATTATTGATGACAATGAGTTTATAGCGAAAACGCTATATGATCAGCTTCAAGAAAATCATTCCAACATTGATGTCACAGGTATTGCTAAAAACGGCAAGGAAGGGTTAGAACTCATCGCAGAGTTAAAACCAGATTTAATTTTTCTGGATATTGAAATGCCTGACATGAACGGATTTGAAATGCTAAGCAAACTGTCAATTATTAATTTTGAAACTATTTTTATTACCTCTCATACCCATTATGCCATAAAAGCATTCAGATTTAATGCGCTAGATTATTTAGCGAAACCCGTTGACAAAGATGAATTAACAAGCGCATTAGGAAAGTTCTATTTTAACCAAAAAACAAAGAATCACGATAAAATTCAAAATGCCTTAGCTAATATAAAAGCTGAACATGTGTCGGATCAAACATTGTTTTTACAAACACAAACCGGAATGCTACGTTTGCCTCTTAAACAAATCATAAAAATTGAAGGGAATAGAAACTATAGTAATATTTGGCTTGTAGATAACACCAAAATAGTATCTGCGAAAACATTGAGCTATTTTGAAGATATACTCTTAGATAAAAATTTCTTGAGATGCCACCGTTCTTATTTAGTGAATGGTTTCTTTATACATAGCATCTCAAAAAATAATTTAATAGTCTTAAAAAACGAGGATAAAGTACCCATTTCTAGAAGAAAAATAACTTTAGTCAAAAGTTGGTTAATAGGAGATTTAGTTGTTTGAACTTAAAAAAATAGAACTCCGCTCAAATTTAAAGATGCTAGTCTAATAGTCATCCAAGATATAACGGGGGATTACGGTCAAACAAAAAAGCGGAATAGTGAACCTAAATTCAACTATTCCGCTCTGGTAGCGAGAAGCAGAATCGAACTGCCGACCTCAGGGTTATGAATCCTGTGCTCTAACCATCTGAGCTATCTCGCCATTTAACTAAAACAAGTACGCTGAAGTACTTTGTACGCTATCGTTTAAGTAATGTAAACACATAAACATTAGCCTACATGTACCTTTTACATCACTGCGATAAAGCGGGTGCAATAATAAAAAAATATTTATGAGTAGCGTAGTTAATCTTTAAAAATATTCAGTGAACCCTCTTACCCATCCACGGCTACCTTATAGGTCGGATCTTCCATAATATTTACGTCTATAAGCTTATCTGCATTGGCTAATAATACTCTGCAGTCGGCACTTAAATAACGTAAGTGAACCGTCTTACCCACTTTTGCATAGCGTTCTGTCATTTTATTTACCGCATCTATTGCACTCATATCCGCTATTTTACTCTCTTTAAAATTGATTACCACCTTTTCTGGATCATTGGCAACATCAAATTTCTGACTAAAAAGTGTGGTAGAACCAAAAAACAAAGGACCGAAAATTTCGTAGTGCTTCACCCCTTCTGCATCCACAAACTTGCGCGCTCGTATTCTTTTGGCACTTTCCCAGGCAAACACCAACGCAGACATAATAACCCCTACAAAAACAGCTAAAGCTAAGTTGTGCATGAAAACGGTAACCAGAATCACCACAATCATGACAAATATATCATGCTTGGGCATCTTATTTAATGCACGTACACTCACCCATTCAAACGTACCAATAGCCACCATAATCATTAATCCTGTAAGTGCAGCCAATGGTACTTGCCCGATCAAACTACTGCCAAACATGATAAAAACCAATAACATAACCGAGGCTATTATGCCCGAAAGTCTTGCTCTTGCTCCGTTGCTAATATTAATTAAACTTTGGCCAATCATTGCGCAGCCTCCCATACCTCCAAAAAAACCGGTTACGATGTTTGCCATACCTTGCGCTACAGATTCTTTGTTCCCATTTCCACGGGTTTCAGTGATCTCATCGATTAGATTAAGCGTAAGTAAGCTCTCTACCAATCCAACGGCAGCGACAATAAAGGCGTATGGAATGATAATAATCCAGGTTTTAAAGTCCATCGGTAAGCTGGGAATATTAAATGGGGGAAAACCTCCTTTTATACTTGCCAAATCACCCACGGAAGTAGTTTGTAAATCAAAGAATTTTACCAAGCCAAAAACAACAAGAATAGCCGCTAAAGAAGAAGGAATAGCCTTGGTTATTTTAGGTAATCCAAAAATAATAAGCATGGTTAACAACACTAATCCTAACATGATATACAACGAAGAACCGCTCATCCATTCTCCCTCTGTCTTAAACGAACTAAACTGAGCCATAAAAATAACGATAGCTAATCCATTTACAAATCCATACATGACCGATTGAGGCACTAAACGAATAAACTTACCCAACTTAAAAAAACCAGCTAGCATTTGGATTATACCGGCAAGCACTACGGTAACAAAAATGTACTGTGTAATCGTGTCTGTGTTTATACTTGGATCTGCAAGCTTTAACTCCTGTATTAATCCTATAAAAACGATGGCAATAGCCCCCGTGGCTCCCGAAATCATGCCCGGTCTACCACCGAATATACTCGTAATCAATCCGATGCTAAAAGCTGCATAAAGCCCTGTAAGCGGCGATAAACCAGCCAAAAAAGCAAATGCTACCGCTTCAGGAACCAATGCTAATGCCACGGTAAGTCCAGAAAGCACTTCAGTGGCGTAATTTACTTTTTGTCTGAAATCGAATAGATTTAGGTATTTTTTCATGCTTTATCTGTACAAGCCGGCAAAATTAACTTTCTATGGTTCAATAACTAATTGAGGGATAGGCAATAAACATTCCATGTAAACTCAAAACGTCGAACTATCATCGCCTAGATAAGGCAGATTATCAACACTATTTTGCAACCTAAAAGGTGAGCATTTTCGGTGTATTTAACTACGCCTTATGCTCAAACGTTTATATGAGCTAAGAATGATTAAAATACAACAACAGGCTAAAACAGCAGAAAGGTACATTTCAAGTGAAGCAAAAAAATAATTTAATACACAAAACGCTCCTAGTATTAAAGCTCTGTCACTTTTACCCATTGGACCGTGATAGGTTCTTTTTCCGTAAACGTTTTTTGATAAAACCCCACTAAATTCATTAATAATACTCAAGCTAATAAACCCTATTAGAATAAGTAAATTTACATCCTTAAACCCAAGCAATCCGATAAAAATAAGTACGTCTGAGATTACATCCCCCATTTCGTTTAAAATCTCTCCTACACTAGATTGCTTATTAAATTCCTTTGCTATAATGCCGTCTAATGCATTGAGTACCATACGTAACAAATATAAAAAAGGCACCATGAGCAAAGCCATACGGTAATCTGCCTGACGATAAAGTGAATAACCTATAAAAGCGGATAAAACTACCGCTAAAACCGTAATTGTATTGGGAGTAATGCCCCATTTATTTAGTTTAACCGCAAGCGGTCTTATCAAATCTTGAAATTTAGGTTTTAGTTTGTAAACCGATATCATTACTGTTTCTGAAATATATTAAGGGTGAACGGTTTTCGCATATCTTCTGAAGGAAAACTACCTTGATTAAAAAAGGTTACGATAGACTTTCCAAGGGCCTCAAAGCGATAATACATTTCATTATGATCTAACATAACATAAATATAATCGTCATGAGACTGCCCCAAGGATTCTACATCTACTAGAATAGGACCTTTTTCTAGTGCTGTTTTTTTAAAAAGACGAATTAAAGATGTAGGTTTATTTTCTATGATTATGCCAATATTTACAGACACAAGATTATCTACCGGTACATATGCAATACTATCAAACTGATTCACAATTTTTCCTTTAAGTAGTTTACCGATAAGGCTTAGCTTAGTTCTTACAACATAAGGTGCTCTTTCTTGAGGCGGACTTCTATCATACACAATAGAAGCTACATTTTGAAAACCATGCTTATTTATATACCCGTTTAATGTCCAGCCTCCTATAATATATACAAAGCAATGAAGCTTCTTATATTCAGTCAATCTGTTCTCTAAAAAATATTTTTCTAGATTTGGCAAGCAGTTCACATAAGCGTCCTTATCCATATAATCAGGGATAAAAACATCATA
>Ga0102865_1000052_pt1 | contig 41021 bp, 40 predicted proteins | sample Colrivmet1449C02_FD_78440 | JGI IMG/M metagenome (GOLD analysis project Ga0102865, IMG submission 78440) | Estuarine microbial communities from the Columbia River estuary - metaG 1449C-02 | ecosystem: Environmental > Aquatic > Marine > Intertidal zone > Estuary | place: USA: Columbia River...
GGAACTTTGTATTTCCCCAAACTCGTCAAAGAAATTTGCTTTTACCCCTTTAGGCATTTCCATGCGCGGATTATTTTTATCCGGGAATCTTTTCATCACAGGAGCTGCTATTTTGGCTCGTAAGATGGCATCATCGGTGTATATTATTTTAACATCATTAGCGACTTCTACCGTGAGGCTGTCTCGTTGCTTATTGAGCTTAGATAATTCCTGTACAGTTTGGCCGCTCTTGTCGCAAGAAACCAAAAAAGCGGCAGTAATAAGTACTGCCGCTTTTCTTATATTTTTTCTAGTAACGTTCACTAGGAATTACTCCCCATTAAATCTAACCGTTGTACTCTCACCAATCCAACATCCAACTGTGTAAGAAGAACCAACGATGACACCCTTAAAGAAAGCAGTTTGCTTATCAGGAAAAGACCCTGAAATATTTGCAATCTTTGAATTAGCCTCCGAAGCTACAGAACCGTCTACACTTCTTGCTTTCATATATTTATCAGCAGCTACTAAGTACACTCCGCCTCTTCCAAGGTCACCCGTACCACAACTTGCGGCACTTGCAGAATAGGCATCTCCAATAAGTATATACGCCTCCCCGCTGTTTGGATTTACACCTAGTGCTTTTCTAGCATAATCCCTTACAGAAGAATATTGGCCGTTATTTTTTGCTATCTTGGCGAGTTTAATATAGATATCATAACGTTCTTCATCACTTGAAGCTAGATCAGCTGCCTTGTTATAATAACTGGTAGCTTTACGATCATCTCCTTGCTTACCAAATGATTTAGCTAAAGAAAGAGCCGCTGCACTACTAGGCTCCAAACCAAATAATACTTCAGAGCATTGCAAGTAAAAATCTGAACTTTCGCATCCACCACGATCTAATAATTTAACAGTGCTTTTCAACCAATCCACATTGGTTTTGTTAACCGCAAAAGCAGGCTGCTTTAACTCTGTAAGTTTATCACAACTTAAATAAGGTTTCATCATTCCAATTACCGCTTCTTGGGTCGATAACCATTTTACTCCAAGCGCTGAATCTTTGGCGCTTACACCCGGTGCAGTATATTTTGCTATGTTATTGTCTATCACAGGCGTTATCTCATCTAGGATAAGGAATAACTGATCAAGGGTAAGTTTCTCTTTTACGTATTCCTTAACACCCGCATAAATATAATCCGCGGGCACATCATCCTTAGTATTATCTCCTTCTAATTGTATAGATTTAGAAAAAATCGCTAAAGCTTCAGCTCTTCTCTTGGGTGCCAGTTTAGCCATATCATCTGCTTTTTTAGCAAGAACATAACCTTCCTGACCAAAAAACTCAATTCGCATATCCTCACTCATGAGTAATGTATCCACTAAGCCTTCAAAACGAGCTTTATATGCATCTTCCCTTAATACTTTTTTTATAATAAACGGGCCCGCATACATAATACGTTTTTGAATACACGGTGCATTTATAAAAAGATACTCCCAGTATGGAAATGCTTCCACATATTTTTTCTCTTGGTAATACTGATTGAATAAAGATAATTGTTTTGCAGTTTCAACACTATCATTACCCCATTTATTTACACACGCCGGAGCAACAGTATTTTCTCCGCCATTATCATCTTCATCTTGAGCCATTGCGGTGAACCCCACAAAAGCCGTCAGTATAATCAATAAATACTTCTTCATTTCACCTATTCTTAATAATATTTCCTTTTTGTAAACCATTTGTCATTTAAATTTAATCCTAATCCTATTTTAAAATAATCTTCTTGTATTAACCCTGTAGAGCCTCTTTTTATATATTCTAATGTAATATTAATAGTACTTACGATAGCTACTTTTTCTTCTACTATTCTAACAGACTTAACAATCGGTAACCCTAGTCCAAAACTTATGCCAAGCTCAGTCGATGGCGTATTGTTAAAGACATAATATAAGTTTTCATAACGTAATCCTGCACTGTATCTCACTTTCCCAAAGAAATCTCCTTTTTCTTCATATTTCGGTCTTGGCACAATGCTAAAACCCAAAGAGTATCGCTCATTATTTCGGTATGAAATAGAATCTCTAGGTGCAATCGTTGACCACATGCTTCTCTCCATTTCCGCAGACAGAGACCACTTATTCCCATGACTCACCGTATACCCTAAACTGAAACTTAAAGGTTTCTGATTAACATTCTTAAGATTGTCAGCATAGTATATAGTGTCTATAGTACTCGGGTCTCCGGCATCAAAATCCCCTCCGTAAAAGGTTTCAGAATACCTGTATCCTTCTCCGTTCAGATTTGATCTTGTATTAAATGCACCTGCTAATGTATGCTTCAAGGTTACACTTTTCTTGCGAGCCAATCGTATAGAATCATATACAGTATATTGAGCACCCAAATCTAAATCAAACCCTTCGTAAGCAAAGAATGTTTCATCACTGAAGCTGAAACGAGCATCTGTGTTGGGATATATTTTAGCATAAGCCGACTGTATACTACCAAAATTATAATTAACACTTGCTCCAATATTCAACCCTTTAATGGGCTGAACGCCATAGCCTAAAAATAATCTATGTATACCTCCATTACCTCTCAGTATATTATAGTACGAAGGTGTGTCATTATTAAATCTATTTTCTATCTCGTACCCGACATCACTATATTGATTTAAACCAAAACTCATCGCCATTTTTCTTTTGGTTTCAAAAGGGAACGCCATTGCAAAGTGACTAAGATTTCCTGTGCGGGTATTTGCACTTTCGCTTTCTGTAGACAACCTACCCATACTCATGTAGGCACCAATATCAAAAACAGTATACTTTAAGCTTGCCAAACTAGCCGGGTTATTGGGCGTAAACGAGTTTTCACTCTGTTGTGCTATAGAAGCGCCTCCTGTTGCTGCATGCTGCGTAAAACCGTTTTGTTTTAATTCTCCTAGCCCAGCAAAACTGTATGGAGACGAAGTACCTAACTGCCCGAAACTACTTACTGACACTAATACCAATAGGATAGTCCAATAACTTTTATTTTTTAGCATTGTATTCAATGATGTGATTTAACCCCTCTAAAACTAATTTTGGGCGTGCGAATATCTTATTTTTAACCTCTTTAACAAAATGTAACTGAATACTACTGCAATCAACTACTCTTAAGTGCTCATAACGTGCATTGAGTTGACCAATGTGCCCATTTATTTCATATTCGATTCCTCTGCATACTCCCACTTGCAGAGATTCTGATGTATTCTTTCCTGGGAAGGTTACATTGTAATCATATTCCACTAATGGTAAACCGGCAGTAAATTGATTCATTGCTTTAAGTCTCATATTCACGCCTGGAGATATCAGTCCTCCCTCAAAACATCCTTTATAAACTAAATCTAGTGTAAGACATGTACCTAAATCTATGACCAACCAAGTGGCCTCTTTATCCAAGTAATGAGCAGCCACCGCAGTTGCAATTCTATCTCGACCTAACGTATGTGGCGTCTTGTAATTGAGCGATATTGGCAGCTTTGTTTCTGGGTTCAAGAATGCTGATTCGCCTTTTGTTTCTGTGATATATGCTTCTAATGCCACATTCTCACCGGTTTTGCAAACTAACACGTGCAGCAGATTAAACTCGTTTTCAAGTTCTTTATAGGTGTCAAGCGCAAAAGGTTTTAAATACCTTATTTCTTGGCCATGCTGGTATAGAGCCGCTTTGGTACTCGTATTACCTATGTCTATACAAAGATTCATTTTATCCATTTTGTGATGTGATGCTCTATTTCCAGAGAGTTACCGTTTTGACTTACTTTTAAATTTCCGTTCGCCATAATAGCACGCACCGTATAGACCTCTGAACGGTCTTTGGTCGCAAATGTTACATTTTCATTTTTTTTGTAGAGCACTTCGTTAACTCCCAACAGCAAGATGCTACTGGATTGAATTAGAAAATGATAAAAAGCGTCATATACGCTATGCATTATATCCGTAACTTCTGTCTTATTATGCAACTCTCGTCTTATGGATGTCGCTTCTATTCCGTTAAAATTAAGCTGATTAACATTAAGCCCAATGCCAACAATAGCATTAATTATAACACCGTTTGAAAACGTATTTTCGATCAATATCCCAGCAATTTTCAGGTCATTTATGTACACATCATTTGGCCATTTTACCTGAATATTCTTGATGCCTAAACCTTGCAATGCTTGAACAACCGCTAGAACTGCAGCATTATTCAATTTAGAGAGGTCAGAGACCGTACCTACGTTTTTAACTAAAAAGCTGGATAGCATATTGGCAAAGGGCTCGCTTTCCCATGTTTTTTCACGTTGTCCTCTCCCGGCTGTTTGTTTACCTGCGAATACGGCAAATGGAGATACCAAGTTTTGTGTTCTCAATAAATCTTTGAGATACCTATTGGTGGAATCTACTTCGTGTACAAAATGAATGTTATACTGCTGCAAGATAATAAGCTACTGTTTACTCTTTATTATAGGTAGTGCTGTATTGCACATATTCGCCTAATTTTGCAGCAAAGTTATCTCAATAAATGGCAAAAACCGTGAAGGCAGACGATGTACTTGTAGAAGTAATCATAAAGGGCATGCAAGACAAAAAAGCTAAGAACATTGTAAAAATTGATCTTAGAAAAATTAATGAAGCAGCAGCAGACTATTTTATAATTTGCCACGGAGATAGTGACCGCCAGGTAAAAGCAATCGCAGATAACGTTGAGGACGAAGCCAGAGAAGCACTAAAAGAAAAGCCTCACAGCCGTGAGGGTCAAGGACAAAACAAATGGGTATTGCTAGACTACGTGAATATTGTAGTACACGTTTTTCAGAAAGAGATCCGTGATTTTTACGAGATAGAAGACATCTGGCACGATGGAAAATTCACCAACTATGAAGATTTAGATTAGACCTAATTCTTTTTCAAACTATCCACTACAACAATTTCTGTCCTGATACTAATAGTTTATTAGATGCTAATTTTTATAGCATTCCCAAAATAAGGCGCTTCGGCAACTTCCGAATGATAAATTTTATTTTGTAGTAAAGCTTTTTTCACCTCCGCTCTAAGTACCCCTTCACCCTTACCTACGATAACATACGCAATACGCGTATTATTCTTTTTAAGGTCCTTTAAAAATTGAGAAAATTCCTCCAATTGAAGTTTTAATTTTTCTCCTGGTGGGATGTTATTTCTAGTGGGATAGAGTTTTTCAAAGTGTAAATCCAACTCTACCTTGCGCTGTTGCGAATTGGATTTATGCGTTTCTTTGAAAGATGACATCCCTTCGGATGATGATGCCGAAAAGTCTCCTAACATCATGCGCTTTAATAAGTTTACATCAATGGGCTCTTGTTCATCCATTGCACAAACATACTAGAATTTATTGGTTACTGTTACCATCAAACGAGTGCCCAGTAATGAGTTTGAAACACCCTGAGGTGTAATTCCAGGAATGGTATAAGGGACATAGACGTCACTAACTATGTCCTTAGACATTCCAACGTCTAAGGCCCATTGTTTCTCTTGTATTCCAAAACCGCCACTTATTATTCGTCGACTATACTCACTTCCGCTAGCGAGAGGATTACCAATTGTTGCAAAGCCGGTTCTAAGCCTAAAACTATTGAGTACATATTCTGCACCTATTTTGAGATTGGTGGTATTGAAATATTTGGTAGCGATATTATCATTCACATCTTCAAATAATGTAGCATCAGAAGAAAGATTCATCAGGCTGTAGTCTATTGATTCTATCTCTGCCGAAATAAAACCCTTTTTACCAAAAAGGTAAGCTGCTTGTAAACCATATTTTGTAGGAGTTACCACACTGTAGCTAAATTTCTTTTCAATGGTTTTTAAATCTTCCGAACCTCCGTCATCGTATTGGACGCTCAGCGCATCGCTATAATTATCCGTTAACATGAGTTTGGTTGGAGTATGTAAAGTACCTCCAAAACGTAAATTAGTATTTGGTCTAAAAATGATACCAAGTCTTCCGCCCACACCATAACCTGAAGTTTGAAGATTTCTCGAAAACTCAAAACTATTCCAATTATTTCCAGTAAGTGGATTATCGGTTTCAGAAAAAGTGTTCTTTTCAGAATAATTCACGTTGCTTAAATTTATTGCCACACCTAAATATAATTTATGCTCATAATTTGCAGCATACGCTACATTGAATTCGTTCATGCCTCCTTGAGAAATTATTTGTCCTCGTTGACCGATGCCTCCTAACGCTTTATCGTAGGTAGGGACATAATTTTTATTACTACTTGAATCAATTAAATACGTGTACCAAAACATATTTTCAAAGTAGTAATACCCCTGATTTTGTTGTTCTTGATTAGACTCTAAGGCATTATAGTCAAGTCCTTTCACGAAGCTGGCGACATAATCGGTATACGAATTATTACTAACTCCCTTAAAGCTCATATTCCTATTGAACGATGCACTTCTGTTGTACCCTAACTGAAAATTTACATTCACCCAGCCTGTAGTGGTAGGATTACCTCTTTTTATTTTTCTTTCCGTAAAAATTAAATTTATAGCACTTAATTCAGGGTTAAATGTGCTACTATTCTTTTTTAGGGCATTCAAATAACTAGACTGATTTTTTTGAGTATTAGTGCCCAGTGAAAAATCAAATATATTGGTTTTGTATTGCGCCAAGCCTGCGGGATTAGACTGCACAACAGAAGGGTCAGCGCCAAGAGCTCCGACCGCTCCTACTAGACCTATTGACCGCGCAGTTGTCCCCAAAGCAGGAGTATTTGAATATCTAAGAGCATCTACATCGCTTTGAGCTAAGGCCGCAGAAGTATATGCGCACAGTACAGCTGTATAAATTATTTTGTTTTTCATATTGTGTTTTTTAAAAAAAATAAATTAGGTAAATGATATTATCGTCTTCGGCCACCAGAGCTGCTAGATGAACTTGTTGAGGGTGATGAACTTCGACTTGGCGATGGTGCTGTAGGTCGACTTCTGCTTGGTGTTACACTAGATGATGAACTTCGACTTGGAGATGAAGCTGCAGGTCGACTGCGACTCGGTGGTGCACTAGATGATGAACTTCGACTTGGAGATGATGCTGCAGGTCGACTTCTGCTTGGTGGTGCACTAGATGATGAACTTCGACTTGGAGATGAAGCTGCAGGTCGATTTCTGCTTGGCACCGTATTGGTATGCATAGGTTTCTCAGCATTCGGAGTCACTGATCTCGATGGGGCACTTGGAGTGGCACTCGTTCTGGAAGGCTCTTGCAATCTTATTACATTCCCCCTAGTTGAAGCATTTTGATCCAACCCACTTTCTCTTTGGTATCCTGATTTATCCCTTTTTTCCTCTTCACTTTGTTGATTCCCGTTAACACTTCTATTACCTTGAGAAATGTTATTGGACGTAACACCTATGTTCCCAGTAGTGGGACGAAATCCGGGATTAGTAACTCTACTATTACCTGTACTATTGGGATTTTTTTCTAATGTTGGTCCAGTCTTACTAGTTCGTTCACCTCCAGGCCTTCTAGTATCTGTTGAGCCATAGGTATTCCCTGAAGTAGAATTGCCACCTACACGTTGGCGAGGACTATTTGCAGCTTTATTATACCGTTGTGACCCTTGGTAATCATTATTTCGAGTCGATGAATGATTCGATGAGTATTTGGTATAATTTCTATTACTGTAATAATTATGAGAATTGCCGTAATTACCATAGCCGCAATAAGAATTTCGATATGACCTGTAGGAATATCCTGAATTATGATGGCCCCAGTTAGACCCATAATAATTATTACAACCAGTATTTCCCCAAGAATATCCTCCATACCAACAATTATAAGAGTTGTAACCCATTCTCCAGCCACGATTAAATCTATAAGGTCTTCCCCATGAATAGTAATTATAACTAGGGTAAACCCAAGAATCGTAATTCCATGAATAATATCCATACCAACTGTTAGCATAAGGATTTTGGTAATAGTTATTATCACCATAGCCACGACTGTAGCCATCAGCGTAGCCGTTTTCATAGCTATATTCAAAATCTTCGTCTCTGAACCTACGTAGCTTTGTTTCATAATCCTCTTCATCGCCAGTGCCCGTATAATTTTCTGTTGCAATCGGTTCTTCATCATATAACGTTACAACCGAGTTACCATAATCATCGCTATTCGTTAAAGGTGTATATTTTTCAGGAGCACGTTGTGGCTCATTATGTACAATTCGAATATCATCCGAAGGGCTGTAATAAACATCGTCATAAGAAGATGTAGTCATTCTACTAGTAGAGCAACCAACCGTAAAAAGGGTAAAAAGAGCAAGATTTATATTTAATTTCATGGTGCTAAAAATTTAATTTCACTTAACGGTTTAAATTTGCCGTTACATATAAAGATTCAAGAAGCATACCAAAGACAACACAAATGGCATTTGAAAAAGTAACTCGTAAGCAAGACTACTCTAAGTGGTATAATAATTTAGTAGAAGACGCAGACCTAGCACAACACAGTAGTGTAAGAGGTTGCATGGTTATTAAGCCATACGGTTATGCAATTTGGGAAAAAATGCAATCTGAACTAGATCGAAGATTTAAAGAAACAGGACATGAAAATGCCTATTTCCCGCTATTTGTACCAAAAAGTCTTTTTGAAGCAGAAGAAAAAAATGCAGAAGGATTTGCCAAAGAATGTGCCGTAGTTACACATTACAGATTAGAAACAGATCCAGATAGACCGGGGAAACTCAGAGTAGACCCTAATGCAAAATTAGAAGAAGAGCTTATTGTTAGGCCCACTAGTGAGGCCATCATATGGAATACCTATAAGGGTTGGATTCAAAGCTACAGAGACCTTCCTTTACTTATTAATCAATGGGCTAATGTGGTTCGCTGGGAAATGAGAACAAGACTGTTCTTGAGAACAGCTGAATTTTTGTGGCAAGAAGGTCATACCGCTCATGCTACTAAAGCAGAAGCGCAAGAAGAAACAGATAAAATGGTTCGTGTATATGAGGAATTTTCAAGAAATATACTTGCTGTACCAACCATAATGGGACGAAAAACAGAGAGTGAACGTTTTGCTGGAGCCGACGATACGCTATGTATAGAAGGACTAATGCAAGATGGCAAGGCTCTTCAAATGGGTACTTCTCACTTCCTGGGTCAGAATTTTGCAAAAGCGTTTGATGTAAAATTTGCCAATAAAGAAGGAAAACTAGAACATGTATGGGCTACTAGTTGGGGAGTAAGTACACGATTAATGGGAGCACTTATTATGTCGCATTCTGACGATGAAGGCTTGGTATTACCGCCAAACCTTGCGCCGATACAAGTAGTAATCGTGCCGATTTACAAAGGACTAGAGCAACTTGATGCTATTAGTCAAAAAATAGATCCTATCATTCAAAACTTGAAAGCTAAAGGAATAAGTGTGAAATTCGATAACCGAGATACGCACAAACCTGGATTTAAGTTTGCTGAATGGGAACTAAAAGGAGTTCCTGTGCGTATAGCAATAGGAAATCGAGATATCGAAAACGGAACAGTAGAAGTAGCACGAAGAGATACCAAAGAAAAGCAAATCCTTGAGTTTACTGATTTAGAAAATAAAATAGCTAATCTACTAATTGCGATGCAAGATGAAATGTACTTAAAAGCTCTTAATTTTAGAGATAATCATATCACTTTAGTCAATACTTGGGACGAATTTCAAGATGTTTTAGAGAATAAAGGCGGTTTTATTTCAGCACATTGGGATGGAACAGCAGAAACCGAGGACAAAATCAAGGAAGCAACCAAAGCCACCATACGATGTATTCCTTTTGACAATCCTCATGAGGCAGGCGTATGCGTATTCTCTGGTAAGCCAAGCACGGAAAGAGTATTGTTTGCGAAGGCGTATTAGACCAACAACTAGCTTTTGAATTACGCGATAGTTCAAAAGCTATTTTACATTTACACTGATAACACTCCATAAAAAAAGCCTTACTGCAATTGCAATAAGGCTTTTTTATATTTAATCGTTAGGTTATGATTCTAGTGCTGCTGCACCTCCTACTATTTCTAGTATTTCTGTTGTAATCGCTGCTTGACGAGCTTGATTATATTGAAGTTTAAGCTTAAATATCAAATCTCCAGCATTATCTGTTGCCTTATCCATAGCAACCATGCGGCTACCATGTTCTGATGCTTGGGAGTCGAGCATTGTTCTGTATAACTGTGTTTTTACTGCTCTTGGTATAATCGTAAATAACAACTCTGTCTTTGACGGCTCAAATGAGAAATCCGATGCATATTTTGTTCCTTCTGCTTCTTTAGTTTCGAAAGCTTCAAGTTCTACAGGCAATAATTTTTCGGCTGTAACGATTTGTGTTGCTGCGTTTTTGAATTTATTATATACCACACGAACTTCATCGTATTTACCCGCTAAAAAATCCTGAATTACCACTTCACCTATTCCAAATACTTCATCAGAATTTAAGTCAAGAAAAGCTTTCATATATTCTGTGTTCATGTTAAGATCAGAACGTTTGAAATATTCATACGCTTTCTTTCCTAAGAACATCAGTTCTATGTTAGTATCTCTATACTTTTCAACTAAAAGCACCTTCAACTCTTTAGTAATATTAGAATTAAATCCACCACATAAGCCTCTATCGCTAGAATTAACAATGAGCAGTACATTTTTAACTTCTCTGTGCTCAAAGTATCCTTGAAGTGCTTGCTCATCTTTAGCCGCCTCTGCCAAATTAATCAAGATCCCATTTAACTTATCTGCATACGGTCTCATTTGAGTGATGGCATTTTGAGCTTTACGTAACTTAGTAGCCGAAACCACTTTCATGGCTTTGGTAATTTGTTGCGTAGATTGGGTACTCGCTATTCGGTTTCTTACTTCTTTAAGATTAGCCATTCCTATTAGTTATAGTTTTTAGCAATCTCTGCTCCTACTGTTTCAATAGTACCAGTGATCGTGTCATCTAATTTACCTGCTGAAAGCGCATCTAAAACGTCTTGATGATCAGACGCCATTTTCATTAGGAATTCTTCTTCGAACTTTCTTACTTGGTTTACTGGTACTGACTTCAGTAACCCTTTAGTCCCAAGATATATAATTGCTACTTGCTTACCTACTGAAAGTGGTGAGAATTGAGGTTGTTTAAGAATCTCCACATTTCTAGCTCCTTTCTCAAGGACACCTTTAGTAGCAGCATCTAAATCAGAACCAAATTTAGCAAATGCTTCTAGCTCTCTGTATTGCGCTTGATCTAGTTTCAACGTACCTGACGTTTTCTTCATAGACTTTGTTTGTGCATTACCACCCACACGAGATACAGAAATACCAACATTAATCGCCGGACGAACACCAGAGTTGAATAAATCAGACTCTAGGAATATTTGACCATCTGTAATTGAAATTACGTTAGTTGGAATATAAGCAGAAACGTCACCAGCCTGTGTTTCAATAATTGGCAATGCTGTTAATGATCCTCCCCCTTTAACCAAGTGTTTGATTGAAGGTGGCAAGTCATTCATGGCCTGCGCTATACTATCGTTACTGTTTACCTTAGCAGCTCTCTCTAACAAACGAGAGTGTAGATAGAAAACGTCACCTGGATACGCTTCACGTCCTGGAGGTCTTTTCAATAGAAGAGACACCTCTCGATAAGCTACCGCTTGCTTTGATAAATCATCATATACGATAAGAGCTGGACGTCCAGTATCTCTAAAGAATTCTCCGATAGCAGCACCTGCCATTGGTGCATAAAACTGCATAGGTGCAGGATCTGCTGCAGTCGCAGCGACAACTACGGTATAAGCCATAGCGCCTTTAGCTTCAAGAGAATTTACTACTTGCTTAACTGTACTTGCTTTTTGACCACAAGCCACGTATATACAGAATACTGGATTACCCGCATCATAAAATTCTTTTTGGTTGATAATAGTGTCAATAGCAACGGCCGTTTTACCGGTTTGTCTGTCGCCAATGATAAGCTCTCGTTGACCACGACCAACTGGGATCATAGCATCTATTGCTTTGATTCCACTTTGCAATGGTTCTGTAACTGGTTCACGATAAATAACTCCTGGTGCTTTACGCTCCAATGGCATCTCATAAGTATCGCCTGCTATAGGTCCTTTACCGTCTATTGGTTGGCCCAAGGTGTTTACTACTCTACCCAACATGCCTTCTCCTACTTTAAGGGAAGCAATTCTATTGGTTCTTTTTACAGTATCTCCTTCTTTTATTTCGGTAGAGCTACCTAAAAGTACGGCACCTACGTTATCTTTTTCTAAGTTAAGAACGATACCTTGTACGCCATTATCAAATTCGATAAGCTCTCCTGACTTAACTTGTGTAAGTCCGTAAATACGAGCGATACCGTCACCCACTTGGAGTACTGTACCTACTTCTTCTAATTGAGCATCAGTTTTTACTCCTGCTAATTGCTCTTTTATTATACTAGAAACTTCGTCTGGTCTTATTGCAGCCATTGTGTTGTTTTAATTATAAATTAATTGTTTTCTAATTTCTCTCAGTTCTCTTGACACGCTTTTATCTAGCAGCTTGTCTTCGTGCTTTATGATGATACCGCCTATAATGGCTGCATCTACTTCATTATGTAATGCGATATCGCTTTTACCTATAAGGTTTTCTACATACCTTTTCATTTTAGAAAGCGTAGTTTCGTCTAATGGTGTAGCTGATATAACAGTAGCACTTGCTATGCCTTTCATCTCATTATAAGATGCTATAAAATTACTGGCAACTAGTGGTAGCTCTTCTTCTCTTTTCTTATCTACTAGGTAAGATATGAAGCCTTTAGTAATATCATTTGTATTAGCAAATACTTTAGATAAGACCGCTTTTTTTGCATCTCCTGCTACAATAGGATTTTTTAGAAGATTTTTAAGGTCATGCGACTCAGAGCAAATAGCTGCTACTGCGTTCATATCATTTTTTACTTCTTCTAATTTGCCCCCAGCCACAGCCAGATCTAAAAGTGATTTGGAATATCTTGATGCTATTCTATTTGATGCCATGAGCTTCTTTTTTTAATTAGCAGTTGATTGATTAAGGTGAGAATCTACTAAAGCTTGTTGAGCTGTTTTGTCACTTAATTCGGTTCTAATTACTTTTTCGGCAATTTGAATAGAAAGTTCAGCCACTTGCTTTTTAATATCTGCAAGAGCCTGATTTTTTTCCTTATCAATCTCAGTACGAGCATTATTAATAAGGCGATTACTTTCTTCTGAAGCAGAAACTTTAGCATCAGACATGATTTTGTCTTTCATCTCTTTTGCTTCTTTCAGAATTTTTTCTCTTTCTGCTCTTGCCTCTACTAGCAAACTTTCGTTTTCAGCTTTCAGCGAGCTCATTTGAGCTTTAGCCTCTTCTGCAGATTTGAGTGAACGCTCAATGAATTCTTCTCTATCGTTTAGTGCTTTTACTATGTCACTCCAAGCAAACTTTTTCAAAAGAAAAAGCACCACTAGGAATGCAATAGACATCCAAAGTACTAAACCTAATTCTGGTAATAACGGATTCATAATAATTGAATTTTATAAAGGTAGCAGGTGTGAACCTGCCACCTCATTTATTTTAAATTATTAAGCTATCGTTAGAACGATCAAAAGACAAACGATGATACCAAAGAAAGCAGCACCCTCTACAAGTGCAGCAGCCACGATCATGTTTGCTCTAATGTCTCCTGTAGATTCTGGCTGACGGGCCATAGACTCAAGTGCAGAACCACCGATTCTTCCGATACCGATACCAGCACCAATAGCTGCTATACCTGCTCCAATACCTGCTCCCATGTAAGCATTTGCCATGTCTAATAAGATTGTTAAAAGTTCCATTTTTTTTAAATTGTTACTTGATTATATTTATTTTAATTTTAATGTGTAAAAACGTATTAATGTGCGTGATCATGTTCTTCTACAGCTGAACCAAAGTACAATGCAGAAAGAAGTGTGAACACGTAAGCCTGCAAGAAAGCTACAAGTAGCTCTATAGCAAACATGAATATGGAAAATGCTACAGAAAGTATAGATACTCCGTATCCACCTCCTGCACCATACAAATTATTGAAAATGAAAATCAAACTTACAAAGGAAAGTATGATGATGTGACCCGCAGTGATGTTAGCAAAAAGTCGAAGAGTAAGCACTACTGGCTTTGATATAAAACCAATAAACTCTATAACAAACATCAATGGTATAGGAAACTTCAACCACCAAGGTACTCCAGGAGTCCAAAGTATGTGCATCCAGTAATCCTTATTACCATTTAATATAGTAAGCACAAAGGTAAACAATGCCATTACTAGAGCTACAGCTATATTTCCCGTTACGTTAAACCCACCTAAAAAAGGTATTAAACCTAACATGTTGCCTATCCATATAAAGAAGAATATGGTTAAAAGAAAAGGTAGAAATTTTTCATATTTCTTACCTATAGATGGCTTTGCTATCTCATCTTTCACAAAAAGAATAAGAGGCTCAAACACAGATTGCATCCCTTTAGGTGCCATTCCTTCTCGCTTCTTGTAGGCTCTAGCTATAGAAACAAAAATAATCAGCATTATACCTATGGTTAAGAACATTCCAAAAACTGTTTTAGTTATGGATAAATCTAATGGTTTCTCTGCGTGTATATGTCCAGCTTCATCACGGGCTACCTCTCCGCTTTCACCTACAAAATAGATTTTTTCGTGCTCCATCACATAACCATTGTATGGCTCACCGTGAGAAAGTTTAGAAGAACTAAACATTTCTAAGCCTTTTTCTTTAGAATAAAGAATAATAGGCATTGGGATGTGAAGTGGACCAATGTGAATTTCGTGATTATCCATCACGTGATGCATAATAACTTCACCCGCGTTAAATTTCGCTTTCTCGCCTTCATCTTCAACTCCGTGTCCTGCAAAAGCAGAAAATGTCGTCATAAAAAGCATTGCTAAGACTAAAAAGCTTGTTCCGATTTCTTTTCTAATCATCTGAATATTAAGGTGTTGCGTTATCAACTTTGCTCTGTTTTTCGGCTCGCAATCTATGAATTAATTGATATATTTCAAATATTGTGAAAAATAAATATAAAATTAAAAAGTATATGATAAACTGATTGCTTTTCAGGTTGCTGGTAATCAGATATGTACCTATAAATAAAAGAGATATTAACATTCTTAGACCAGTTCCTCCCATAACGCCTGTAAAAAATTGCGAGTTAGACTCGCTTGTAACCGCTTTTTGAGTTCGTATTCCTATTACCAATCCTGCAATAAAATAAAACAGTAATGCAGCCCAAAACCAAAACTGCTCTTTAGCTTGGGAAAAATATAAAAATGTAGCAGTGCAAACGGCTAGCGCTATGGTTACAATTACCAACTTGGATACAAATCCTAATTTCATTTTATTTAAACTTTATGATTAACATATAAATTACGCCGAAAACCGCTAGAAAAACTCCAGATAACAAGAAAATTGGTTCTGTTTTAAAATAACTATCAGCCCAATTACCTCCATACACCGAGGCAATCACAAATGCCACCAATTGGAACCCAAGTCCGGCATAATTATCTAGTGAATTTGATTTTGTGCGTTTGATCACCTTCTTATGAAACTGTATTAATTGAAACATCAACTCCCATAGTACAAGACCCATTAAGTTGACCCCCAATTTCGATGACGATTTTAGTTGTGTTTATATCACCGTTAATAATACCAGAAGCTTTTATAAAAAGTGTGTCCACCACTTTAATATTTCCAGTTACATTGCCGCTAATATCGCACGACTTTGCTTTTATATCACCTATTATAGCTCCACTTGCTCCTAGTACACATTTACCCTGTGTTGTAACATTTCCATTTACTTTTCCATCAATTCTTAGATCACCATTAGAGACTAAACTCCCCTGGATAGTTGTTCCTTCACCGAGTACATTCAATTCTCCTGTTGGTTCCTTAATTTTTTCTTTTTTGCCTAACATATTTGTGTTTTAATTTTAAAAACTAATAAAGTCTAACGGATTTACGGCCACTCCATTTTTCCATAACTCAAAGTGAAGGTGCGGACCTGATGTAAGTTCACCAGAGTTGCCAACCAGCGCAATAGCATCTCCAAAATTAACAAATGTACCCTCTTTTTTAAGTATTGTGGCATTGTGTTTATATACCGAAATAAAATTGTTTGGATGTTGAATAACCGCTGTATGTCCTCCTGCGGCTGTCCATCCACTAAATATAACAGTACCTTTTTGCACTGATTTTACCGTAGATTTTGGTTCTGCCACAATATCAATTGCTAAGTGTTTCTTGCCCACATCAAAGGTATCACTTATAACCCCTTTTAGCGGGGACATGAAATTATAGATATGTTTTTCTCTACTAGCCGACCGCAATGATATCTCAGATTCCGGTTTGGTTGAGGATGATTCAGCCCCAACTTCAAGTATTGGATTATTATCAATAATTAAGTTATTTGCAGCAGTATCATAATTTACATCCACATCTTCGCCTGCAAGAACTTTACTTAAAATTTCTGATTGCAAATTGAGTTGAGACAAGTTAAGTTCAAGGGAATCTATCTTCTGAATCATCTCAAATTGTTCCAGATTACTGTATTTTGAACTCTTAGTGGGGAAAATTCTATTCAACGGCGTATAAGCCAGCAGCATGTAAATAACTGTTCCAAATATGAACAACCCTACACAAAGAATTATGACTAAATTGAGTGGTGTAAGGGTGACGGATAATTTTTCTTCTAAATTCTCATCCCTTCTCAGAATTATTCTGTACCTGTTTCTGAATGTCGTTGATATTTTTTTTCGGAAAGAACCCACTTTTTATTAATGATTGAAGTATAATTAAAATATTTTTGCTGCTCTTCAGTTAATAAGCTAACAAAGGTAATACTTATACTAGTAGTTTGAAAATAACTAAATACATAGCAGTCATTTTACTATTGAGCATAGTAAGCAATGCACATGGACAATCTAAAAAGGATCCATGGGTAAAAAAGAATTGGAATAACATGATTGCGCGATTCAATATTTATTTTAATGCTGATCAAAAAATGCAATCAGCTTTAGCTGACTTAGCACTGAAGCAAAAGGATGATTTCTCTGATTTTATTTCCATTTATCCCTATGGATCGCAGGAAAACGCAAAGGCCTTAAGACCTACGATGGAAGAAGTGATGAAAAAGGCTTCGAAAGTAATTCAGAATAAGCCTAGAAGTAAATGGGCTGACGACGCATACTTTTTAATAGGTAAAACACAATTTTTTAGTGGCGACTATTTTTCTTCTATTGAGACCTTTCAATTTGTAAACACCAGCTATACGGACGAATACATTAAAGCGTTGAGTCAATTGTGGCTCATGAAAAGCTATATACAGCAGGGCAAATATGATGATGCTGAAGCTATTTATAGTGTTTTAAAAGATAACACCTCAAGTAACAAAGATTTTAAAACCAATCTTTATCTGTCTGCTGGAGATTTATTTGTGAAGCAAAATAAAAAAAGCGAAGCTATCAACTTGCTCAATGCAGGTTTAGCAAGACTTAAAAATAAAACCTTAATCTATCGCACCAATTTTGTTCTTGGTCAATTGTATCTAGAAACTAAAAATTATAAAAAGGCTAGCGAAAGTTTTCTTAAAGTGCTAAGAACCAATGCCCCATACGAATATGTATTTCAAGCTAATTTAGGTTTAGCTAGAAGTACCGCCGAGGCTGGAGGACAGGGTTCCCAAAAGACTAAAAAATACTTAAAACGTATGCTCGATGATGAGAAGAACATAGATTACTATGATCAGATATATTACGAGTTAGCAAAGCTAGAGTTTGGAGGAAATAATACTGACCAAGGACTTGAATATATGTTGCTTTCATCTAGCACTTCCAAAAACAACAATACGCAACACACAAAGACCTATTTATATCTGGCGGACTACTTTTTCAGTATACGAAATTATAAGAAAGCGCAAGCATATTTTGATAGTACCGTATCTATCATTCCTGAGAAGTATCCAAATATTGAAAAAATAAAAACGAAGCACACAGTACTCTCTAAGCTGATTGAAAATATTGAGACTATAAGTACACAAGACAGCTTAATTGCGCTCAGTAAACTTGATAGAGCTGAACTTGATAAACGAGTGAACCAAATGCTTGCCGAGGAGCAAGAGCTAGAGAGAAAAGCCAAAGAAGATGCTCAATTAAAAGCTGAACTAGCGAAATTAAACTCACGGAACACCGGAGGTATGCCAATACAAGATTTAAATCAATCTGGTAATATTTGGTATTTTTATAATATGAGTGCCGTTGGCCGTGGGTCTTCAGACTTTATTAGAACTTGGGGGAATAGAAATCACAGCGATTTTTGGAGATTTATCAACAAGGGGTCTATGGGCAACGAATTGAAAGATAAGGAAGAGCAAAAGAAAGACGATGAAGAACAGCCTAATCTGCTAGCAGAAGATGAAGAACAGAATGAAATATTAAAGGATGTATCTTTAGATAAAAAGAAATTTTATGCCAATATTCCATTCACTGCTACGTCACTGCTGCTTGCTAACAAACAAATAGCAGAAGCGTACATGAGTAATGGCAAAATCTACTTTGACGAGCTAAAAGAATATAACGAAAGTAAAATCAACTTAAAAACTTTACTCAAGCTTTATCCTTCCACTATTCATGAGCCAGAAGCTCTCTATTATCTATCCAAAAATGAGTCGGAATTGGGTGACACGATCGAGGCAGAACGATATGCGAGAATTATAGCAGATCGATTTCCTGAAACTCCCTACAATAATGTTTTGAATGCTGTAGCTATTGAAGAGGATAACGCAGATGCTGACGCCATCCGTAAATATGAGGAAATGTACGAATCATTTAAATCAGAGAACTTTAACGCTACTGTTAGAATTAAAAAAGAGATTGACACTGATTACCCTGGCAGCTCAATTCAAGGTAAGGTAGATTACCTTTACGCATTGACTATTGGTAAAACTAAAGGGAAACAAGCCTATATTGAAGAACTAAAAGTGCTACAAGACGCATATGCTGGTAATGAAATTGGCGATATTGCTGCATATACTATTAGACTACTTACCACTGAGGTGAGTTCCACAATCCCTACTATTTTCTCTGCAGAAGAAGGCGTATTTTACTATGTTATTACTGGATCTACCGAGAATCCAAGTAAGGTACAAGTACAACTTACAGAATACAATGAGCGTTTTTTCTCTGGTAGAAAAATGATTGTTAATAGCATGATTTTCGGAGAAAAGCAACTATACTATATAAAGCAGTTTGAATCTCAAAAATTAGCTTTAGATTATCATCAAGAAATGGAACGAAACATCGTTTTTTTGAGAGATGCAGGTTTATCTGGTGCTAAAATTTATGCATTAACAGAGTCTAATTTTAAAACGTTAGTGAAGAGCACTAAAGAAGACGAATACATTCTATTTTTTAATCAAAAATATAAATAAGCCCGATGTCATCAAAAAAACAAGTAGCCAAGTCTAATTCTACATGGGTAATTACTTTATGGAAATGGCTGGGTTTAGCCATTTTAATCGGTATATTATTGCTGGCAAGTATCAAAATTGGTATCTGGGGCGCATTGCCAGACACTACAGAGTTAGAAAACCCTAAAACCAAATTGGCATCTGAAATCTATTCCTCTGACAATACCGTTTTGGGTAAAATGTTTTATCAAGAAGATAGAACAAATTGCGATTTTTCTGATATCCCACCTCACCTTAAAGATGCATTAATTGCGACAGAGGATGCTCGTTTTTATGAGCACAGCGGTATAGATGCAAAAGCATTATTACGAGCAGTTATTCGACTAGGAAAAGATGGCGGGGGGAGTACTATAACCCAACAATTGGCATTAAACTTATTTCAAGAAAGAGCCGATAATTTCGCCTTTAGAATAATTCAAAAACTAAAAGAATGGTTCTTAGCTATTGAAATTGAGAAGCGTTACACCAAGGATGAAATTATACTCATGTACTTTAACACAGTGCCATATGGCAATAGCTATGGTATAAAATCAGCTTCAAAAAGATATTTCAATAAAAAAACAAGTGATTTAAATGTAGAAGAAGCAGCAGTGCTAGTAGGTATGCTAAAAGCCAACACCTACTACAATCCCATTCGCAACCCTGAAAATGCGACACGTCGGCGTAACGTGGTATTAAACCAAATGGAAAAATACAATTTCCTAGAAGAACAAGAATGTGATAGTTTGAAGGAATTACCTTTAGTCACCAATCACAATTTTGTGGACCACAATAGCGGTTTAGCAACCTATTTCAGATCGCACCTTGATCAGTGGATGAAAGATTGGACTCGTAAATATGAAGCGGAAACTGGCATTAAATATAACATATACGATGACGGTCTTAAGATTTTCACTACTATAGATTCAAAGCTACAAGCATTTGCAGAAGAGGCGGTATCCAAACATATGGCTAAGTTACAACAGCAGTTTTGGACAGAGACAAAAGGTAGAGGCAGAGATCCTTTTTATAAGGAGGATGAACAAGGTGATATGGTAGCAGACCCAGAATATCCTGCTCGTATGATCAAAAGTTCACAGCGTTACCGTGACCTTAAAAGAGCGTATGGGAGTGATAAAGATTCTATTAATTACCATCTCAACAAACCTGTTAAAATGAGTTTATTCTCATGGAAAGGGGACATTGACACCATACTAAGTCCAATGGATTCATTAAAATATGTAAAACAAATTTTACACACTGGATTCATGAGCTTTGAACCTCAAACCGGATTTATCAAGGCTTGGGTTGGAGGAATTAACCATACGCATTTTCAGTACGATCATGTAAATAAAAAGTCTGGACGCCAAGTGGGCTCCACTTTTAAACCTTTTGTATACGCCCGTGGCTTGGATGATGACAAGATTCAACCTTGTGAGCTAGAAAGCACAGGACCCGTGATAGTGGAATACGGAAATGGGATGCAATGGTCCCCACAAAACTCTGGCAAAACTGCTCCTGAACTTACTTTTTATCAAGGCTTACAGCAATCCGTCAATACGATAACAGCTCGTATTATGAAGCGACTTGGCCCCAACAGCGCTGATGTTGTTAAGCAAACTGCAGCGAATATGGGAATCGACGATAGTAAGTTTGAACCGTACCCTTCTATTTGTCTTGGAACCATGGATATTTCTGTGTTTGAAATGGTGGGAGCCTATGGTACCTTTGTAAATGGCGGTACTTTTATAGAACCCATTTTTGTAACTAGAATAGAGGACAAAAACGGAAATGTCTTAGAAGAATTTACGCCTAAAAGACAGGAAGCACTTAGGATGCAATCAGCCTACATTATTTGTAAAATGCTGGAACGAGTTACCATGTCTGGAGGAACTGCCGCAAGACTTAGGCGCAATTACAACATACCTGGAGATGTTTCTATTGGCGGGAAAACCGGCACAACTCAGAACAACTCTGATGGTTGGTTTATGGGAATCACTCCAAACTTAGTGAGTGGGTGTTGGGTCGGAGCTGATGAGCGAAATGTACATTTTAGAAGCACCGCACTAGGGCAAGGAGCAAATATGGCATTACCCATATTTGGTGAATACATGCAACGTATATATGCTGACTCCAAATTAAACTGGGGACGGGGTATATTCAAAGCCCCAGATATTGAAATGACGATAGATCTTAATTGTGATAATTACGTAGGTGGGCAAAATAACAGTGATGCAGAAAATGCTGAAGAATCTGTAAACGACAAAGATTTATTTTAGTTTCATAACTCCACCTAGGTGAGGACAATCGGCAAGATCTGTAATTGAGCTGAATTCTACTTCTGTTTTATCGTAACCATAGGTTTCATCCATGGTTCTCATTTGATTTTGATCATTGGTAGTGGTTTCTATATCACTCATTTTATATTGACATGGATGCTCATAGCCGCTTGCGTGCACTAAAGCAATCAATTCTTTCTTAAAGTATTGTAAATAATGGAATAAGCGTTCAGATTTAAGCGTTGGATCGATCCCTGCTTGCAGCCATTTACTTTGCGTAGCCACCCCACTTGGACATTTGTTGGTATGACAAAGCTGAGCTTGGATACAGCCAATACTCATCATTGCTTCACGTGCCACGTTAATAACATCTGCACCCATAGCAAGTGCACGTGCAGCATTTGCTGGGAGCCCCAGTTTGCCTGATGCTACGAATACGATTCTATTGGTGAGCTTTCTATCCTGAAATATTTTATAGATAATAGAAAACCCATTGAAAAACGGTAAAGACATGTGATCTGCAAAACTAGGGGGTGCCGCACCAGTTCCTCCTTCTCCCCCATCGATGGTAATAAAATCTGGCCCTGTCTCTCTAATAACCATTTGATCAGCAAGATCGTGCCACAAGTGTGTTTTGCCAACAGCAGATTTAATACCAACAGGCAAACCAGTTCTATTAGCAATTTCCTCAATTAGATTTAATAGCTCATCCATCGTTTCGAAACATCTATGACTTGCTGGAGAAATTACGTCTACTCCCATTTCTACTCCTCGTATTGCTGCAATTTCTGCGGTAATTTTGGCCCCAGGCAGGACACCCCCTTTACCGGGTTTAGCACCTTGTGACAGCTTAATCTCGATAGCCCTCACAAACGGATTGTTTTCAACAAGCTTTTCTAGTTTATCCAAGTCTAGATTCCCTTCTTTACTTCTAACTCCAAAATAAGCAGTCCCAAATTGAAAAACCACATCTGCACCATTGCTATGATAAGGAGATAAACCTCCCTCACCTGTGTTGTGATACGCCCCTGCCTTGAACGCTCCCCTGTTTAAACTTTCTACGGCTGTTGCGCTCAAAGACCCAAAGCTCATGGCAGATATGTTGAGAATACTCCTCGGCCTAAATGGCCTCTTTCTCCCGTTTGCTAAACCCATTACCTTTGCACAAGGCAAAAAATCGGGATTAGTTATATTAACGTGACCTTCAGGCATGCGAAAAGGCCATAAATCTGGTTTAAGAAAATGGTAATTCGTTCCATAAAAATCTTGGTCAGAACCAAATCCTTGATAGTTATTTTCCGACTTAGACGAAGCATAAATCCACGAACGTTCTTTTCTATTAAACGGAAGTTCTTCCCTGTTATTAGCAATAAAATACTGACGTATTTCAGGACCAATTTTTTCAGCCATATATCGAAGGTGTCCGATAACTGGAAAATTATGCGTAATTGTGTGCTTACGTTGCAATATATCTCTAGTTGCTATTAGTAAAACAGCAATAATCACCCACACCCACCAGGACAAGCTTTCCGAAAAACCAAATATATCTTGCATCCGACAAATGTAGGGGAAATGAACGCGCACTATTTGAAAAGCTCGGAAAGGCTAATTTCAGCAGCGAATCCTATTTATCACCTAATAACTATTTTCTAGTATATATGTGATACGTTAAACATTGCAGTAATTTGGTAAATTTGAAAACCACATAACCACTAATCATGACTCAACCAAAAAATATTTTACTACTCCTTTTAATTTGTACAAACTTTGTATCACAAGCCAGCATAAGAGATTCATTATTTAAAAACGAACACTTTGAACTTAGTTTTGGTCAATCGTTATTGTTTATCTCCAACAGTAAACAAATTGACCTTCGTAAGCAAGAAGCATTAGTCGTTCCTACAAATGCCATTTTATTTTTTGCGGAGCTAAGACCTCACAAGACTATGAGAATTCCAATATTTTTTAATTTAGCAACGGAAACAAAACAATTTATAATAGACGGCCTAACCGTAAGCGAACGAGCTGCACCAACCATCGGTACAGGTTTAACTTTCAAAGTATTTGAATTTAAAATAGATTCTACTTCAAAACTTGAATTTGAAGCTGGCCCCTTGGCTAGTTTGCTGTTTAATAAGAATGATAACTTGCGTATTGCACCTATTATAGCTGGACGATTCAGAATAATGCGAGGAGACAATTTTGTAATGTATGCAGGAGTAAGTTACTCTTTAGGAATAAATGCTCTAGGATTACTATACGGAACAGGCACTATATTTTAATAGTAAAAAATGATTAGAAAATGAGTGTTTAGTACTGTTCATACCAGCTAAATTTCTCCTTTACGATTTTTGATTTTTCATTAGTCAAGTATTCTAAAAAAGCACCTGAAACTGGTGTACGTTTCTTTCCTTTCAACCAAATTAGACTCCAGGTAGTTACGATAGGTAGTCCCTTAATTGGCACAATTTGTAATTCATTTTTAGACAACTCATTTCGAATTCCAATAAGCGGCATAATAGAATATCCTAAACCCGCCAGTAAAGCTTGTTTTACAGCCTCATTAGATGTTAGTTCCATTTTACGTAAGACCGATAAATTATTTTGAAGAATAAAATTCTCCATAGTTTGACGTGTGCCAGATCCTTTTTCTCTAAAGATTAGAGGGAGCTTAGTAAATACATCTTCAATCTTATTATTCCTTTTAAAATTGGTTTTGGTATCGCCCACAAGAAATAATTTATTTTGTAGCAAATCAAGTTTTTCAATATTTAAAGTTGTCGGCAAAATAGAAACGAGTGCAAAATCTACTTCATTATTTTCTAGACTTTCTAGGACCTTATTTTTATTCGTAACGTCCATTATAAGCTCAACTGCAGGGTTTTGGTTTATAAAATCAGCCAAGAAATAAGGCATTATATACTTACCTGTAGATACTGCCGAAATTTTTAAACGACCGATAAGTTGCCCCTTAAAAGCCAATGTTTTATAATTTATAGCATGAACTTGATTTATTATGTTCTCTGCTGCAGTCGCTATCTCATGACCAAAGTCTGTAATATATATTTTTCTGCCCACAATCTCTGTAAGGGGAACATCAAATTGATCTTGGAAATTTTTTAATTGAATAGAAACTGCGGGCTGCGTTAGATGTAACTCCTCAGAGGCTTTTGTTACACTTTTTGTCTGCACGACTTTTAAGAAAATATTGAGCTGATTAAGTGTGTAATTCATAATATTCTTTAATGCTAAGCATTGCAAATATAAATAAAAGTTAATGAATAGTTTACTACAAATTTGCAGTCAAAACACCAATAAAATCAAGCAAATTGAATCGTATTTATATGTTAATCGCACCTATATTAACGCTAATATTTTTAGCATTAGCATTTAAGACAAACAACGTAACGGAACGATACATATATCTTTCTCTTAGCGTTATTATCGGGACAACCGCTATCAGACAATTAAATCAAAACATATGAGCACACCCAAAGAAATAGACATCATTAATGGTCGATTTACCGACCGAGAAGCGCAAGAAATATTGCTCAATATTTTTTCTACTAAAATTCAATTTCATGAACTAAAAAACCTTCGATCGCTTGAACAAACAGGCAAGCAAGATAAAGTCGCTAAAAAACGAATTCCTGAATTAAGAATGGGAATAGATGAATTGCTTAGAATCGTAGCAGAGGCTAAGAAGAATAATCAAATTTTAACCATTCACTCGACTATCACCGTGTCGATTGTAGATAAGTAAACTATTTTTTAGAGAATAAGCCAAATGCAGTATTTATCTTGAGCGTTACGATAGAAAAACTAAACCAATGAATTACAACTTACTTTTAGACAATTTAACCAATCCTGCCTTACTTTTTTTTGTGCTTGGAATATTTGCAGTCTACTTAAAAAGCGATTTAGAAATACCAGAGAACTCGTCCAAATTCATTTCACTTTATCTTTTATTCGCCATTGGATTTAGAGGAGGGCAAGAATTATCTCATGAGGCACTCACTCCTGAAATTGGCTGGTCTATGTTATTCGGCATTTTTATTTCGCTCATGATTCCGCTATATTCCTTCTTTATTTTAAGAAGGAAACTAAGCATATATGATGCAGGAGCAATCGCTGCTGCATATGGATCTGTAAGTGCAGTTACCTTTGTAACAGCCGTTTCTTTTTTAGAAGCTCAGCAATTAACGCTACATGGTCATATGGTAGCAATTATGGCATTGATGGAATCACCCGCCATCATTATTGGGTTGGTTTTAATCTCTACTTTCAATAAAGACAGCTCTACTTCCATAAAAAAACGAAGTGTTTTGAAACATTCATTTACCAATGGGAGTGTTTTACTAATTCTCGGAAGTTTACTGATTGGTTACGTAGCAAACGCAAAACAAGCGGAAGGGATTAAACCATTCACCAACGATCTTTTTAAAGGATTTCTAGCTATTTTCCTTTTAGACATGGGTATAACGAGTGGCAGAAAATTGAAAGCTTTCTTCTCATTTGGATCTTTCCCTATTCTTTTCGCTATTCTCATCCCATTGCTTAACGGCTCATTAATCGCCTTCATGAGCCAGATGGTAACATCTGACATTACGAATAGATTCATGTTCGCAATTTTAGCCGCCAGTGCTTCTTATATAGCCGTACCTGCCGCCATGAAAATATCAGTCCCAAAGGCAAATCCAGGCCTTTTTCTGCCCATGGCACTCGCTGTTACCTTCCCTGTAAATATTACGATAGGTATGCCCATCTATTTTATGATAGTACAAAACTTTTAATGGCTTATTGTGAAAAAAGGACAACTTTGCAAAAAGAAATTGATTAAACTATGATTCGAACTAAAGTGATTTTAAAATTAAGACCAGAAATAAACCGAATTAATACTGAATTAGACTCTACCGTAGTCGAAAAGTTTCAAAACAACACCTTACGTCCTATCCTTAAAATTCAGCATGATTTACTTATATTGCTCTTTCACAGTTGCCTTATTAAGAATAAAATATTGTTTGAAAAACTCAGCGAAAGTGAAAAGGAATCAACTCTAAACCAGCTTTTTCAAAAAGATTTAGCATTTAGAAATCAATCCTTAGGAATAATAATAGGCCTTTTTACTTTAGATGAATACCATAGCTACGAGGAGAACTCAGGCGATTATACCAAGCGGATAACCACCATGCTAAAGCAGCGAATTTTAAGCACCTACGATTTAGTTTAAGCTATACGCTATTAGTCGAACTCTTCGATCAAGATTCCCATTTTACCAATTTGGGAATCTCTTACGGCTTGCATCAGTTGTGTTTGGTCACTCATCACAAAAGGACCATATTGAGCAACTGGTTCATTAAGTGGTTTTCCGCTTAACACAATATAGCGCGTATTTGCAGTTGCATTTAACTGTATGGCATCCCCATCTAGATTATACACTCCCATGTCTTTGGTGAGTAAATGCCCACCCGAAGTTTTAAGAGAACCTTCCAACACATATACAAGCGCATTAAACCCGACAGGAATAGGAATGTGTAATTCTCCGTCTTTAGTTAGTTCTCCTCTCAAAAGCAATTGAGGGCTATAAGTAGGAGCCACACCATCAGTACCTTTGTACTGACCACTTACTACCCATATTTTACTTTTCTCCTCAATTACAAGTGGCGTTTCTTCCAGACTAATAGGTTTATAAAAAGGTGCATTCATTTTGTGAGCAGCGGGCGCATTCACCCAAAATTGTATAAACTCTAACTCTCCTCCCTTTTCAGCTAATTCTCTAGGGAAACGTTCGCTGTGCGTTATACCTCTTCCGGCGAACATCCATTGGGTGCCGCCTGCGTTTACTGTTGCTTTTTCGCCAAGAGAATCTTGGTGATTTACGGATCCTTTAAATATAAAAGTAACCGGCGAAAACCCTCTATGCGGATGCGGGCCTACTCCTAATTCCTGTGGTCGTTGTCCTCCTGGTAGTATTTTGTGCCAATGGTGAATTAACAGAAATGGGTCCAAACTTTCTAAGCGTGCACTTGGTAGTGGTTGATCTAAAAGGTCTCCACCCATATTTACTTTGTCTGCCGGTATGACGTGTTGTATACTTCTAGTGTTCATTTTACTATCCTGTCTTAGTGTGATTTAAACACCCGTTTAGCTTTAAAGTTTGGTTTTTGTATGCTGAGACAATTGGGATTAGAGTTGTTCTATTCCATTTAAGCATCTGATATTGTTTGCTTTTTTCTTTTCATCCCAGAGTCTAAAATTTGCTTGAACACCATCTTCAGAATAAGAACGTTCGTGATGAACATGATAGACAATTGCCTTGTTTTTCATAGACTTAAATTCAACCCCATTTTCAAGAAGCCTCCATTCTATATCATTGTCCTCCCCTACCCCTGCACGCACATAATCAGCATCGAAGCCATTAACTGCCAATAAATCTTTTTTTGCTACGCCCCAATTACATCCAAGCAGCCCTTTGTTGCTATTCAACGCCAATGGGAAAGAGAGTCTTAACCCTTCTTTTACTTTCTTAGAATCTGAGTTAAGTAGTGTGCAAAAATTCAGATGGCTCATATTGCGCTTTTTAAGTAAATTCTTACTAAATAATTCTCCTAGCATTACTCTTCTACCCGCATATATATACCCTTCTTTTTTATGATTTTGGTATGCTCGTACAAAGTGTTTATCTGGAATACAGTCGCCGTCAATAAACACAATGAAGTCAGTTTGAGTCTTCAAAATCGCTTTATTCAGCATGCTGTTTTTGCGAAATCCGAGGTCTTCCATTTGGTAAATGTGATGTATACCAAACGTGAAATTTGCTGCATTCTCTTCCAAAAAAACAACAGTTTCAGGATTATTATCATCTTCAGACAGCACTACGTCGAATCTTTTATCCGATTGATTTTGAAGTCCTAACAAGATGAGGTTTAGATTTTCTAACGCCTTATAATACGATATGACAATAGTTAGGTTTGATGTCATTACTCCGTCGTGTTGATTGCCTCATTTGGCCTATATCTTCTGTGCATACCAATGAGCAATTTCCGAATTAATTGGTCCTTGCAAAGTCTATAGTGCGTGTGTGTTGGTTTTCTAAAAAGAGCACTAAGCTCATGCTTACTAAATTTCATGTCTCCCAGCATGAGCGTTTCCAGAATATCTTCATCTTGCCAATTCATGGCAATTTTAAATTTTCGTAATACGACATTATTGGTTAGCACATCCTCAGGATCTGGCTGAGGGCCGTCTTTTTTACCTCGCTTCTCGTTAATCAATCCATTTAAAAAAGCAGCTAACTCCTTGTGCGTAGCTTCTTTAAAACCCTCATATTCATCTCTGAGTAACCAAGCCTTAAGTTGTTCTTTAGATACTACCATACCTCCGGAGGCAAAAAGCTCCATCATATACGTATCTCTAAAGTCAAAAGCGTATCGCGTTCTTCGAAGTATATCGTTCGTGGTCATGTTTAGAGGGCAAAGATAACAGAAAAACTACGTTCGATTGGTTTCTTGACAATGGCAATTCGCTCTTTCAATCACAACATTTTATACCGTTAAATACAAATTTACAAACCTGCATTAACCCTAAATCTTACTTAACTAGTTTTAAATTTACCACATACCTTTGCAGTCATGTCTCGTGTAGCCATTCATACGCTCGGATGCAAACTCAATTATTCTGAGAGTAGCACCATTGTACGTCAATTAGAATCTAATGGTTTTACCAAGGTAGATTTTACTGAAGAGTCTGATATATATATCATTAATACGTGCTCTGTAACAGATAATGCCGACAAGAAGTGTCGCACTACTGTTAAGGCTGTTTTAAAGCAAAACCCCGAGGCTTACGTTGTGGTAATTGGATGCTATGCACAACTAAAACCCAAAGAAATTTCAGAAATACCTGGCGTTGACATGGTTTTAGGTGCGGCAGAAAAGTTTAATATGATAGAACATTTGCATTCACTTCAGAAGGAAGAAAAAGCAATTGTATTTAACAAGAAAATTAAAGAAACACAGGAATTCGTGCCTGCATTTAGCTATGGTGATAGAACACGTAGTTTCTTAAAAGTACAGGATGGTTGCGACTACTTTTGTTCCTTTTGCACTATACCACTTGCACGAGGCAAAAGCCGCAATGCCAGTGTAGCAGAAACAGTTGCTAAAGCCAAAGAGGTTGCTGCAACTAATATTAAAGAAGTCGTAATTACGGGCGTGAATATTGGTGACTTTGGTGCTGACCAGGACTATGCAGAGACACTTTACGACCTGCTTCTAGAGTTAGACAAAGTTGAAGGTATAGAGCGATATAGAATAAGCAGTATAGAGCCAAATCTATTAACTAATGAAATTATTGATTTTGTATCTGCTAGCGACAAGTTTGTGCCTCACTTTCATATTCCACTTCAAAGCGGCGATGACGAAATTCTGTTAAAGATGAGACGAAAGTACCTAAGTGAGCTTTATGCAGACAGAATTGCTCGAATCAAAAAAAGAATGCCTAATAGTTGCATCGGCGTTGATGTTATTGTCGGTTTCCCTGGAGAGACCGAAGAGCATTTCTTGAATACTTATAATTTCCTCAATGAATTAGACATTAGTTATTTACATGTATTCCCTTATTCTGAACGGAATAATACTACAGCTAAAAAGATGGAAGGCAAGGTGTTAAAAGCCGATAAGATGGAGAGAGCTAAGCGATTGCGTATTTTATCTGAAAAAAAGAAGCGCTATTTCTATGAAACTCAGCTAGGGAAATCCATGCAAGTTCTCTGGGAAGAGGAAAGACAAGGTGACAATATGCAAGGCTTTTCTGAAAACTATGTACGTTTTGAAGCCCCTTACGACAGTACTAAAGTAAATACCATTGAAATCCTGAATTTTGATCAAATTAATGAGAGTGGCTTGGCCAAGGCAAGCTTAAAAGAGCATCTGCAATAAATTTAGTCTATTCTAATTCATTTAATCATAAGTTTTAAAATTTCATCCCTTTATTCGCAGAAGCAATTCAAACTAACTCCCTAAACCCATAATATAAAAAATGTATCCTACTTTATACGACGCCATATTAGACATTTTCGGCATCAGCATCCCCGCTTTCAAAATAGTTATGATGTTTGGATTTTGGGTGGCTGTAGCTTTTTTAGCAGCTAACTGGGTAATGACACTTGAGTTGAAACGCTACGAAAAAGAAGGTAAAATAAGTGCTAGAAAACTTCCAAAGGTTGCACCTAATCCTGTAATTGAATATATAACTAACGGTATAATTGGATTCATATTTGGCTTTAAATTAGTTTATCTTGCTTTCAATTTTTCAAAGCACGCTGGGAATCCGCAAGGATTTTTATTGTCAGGAGAAGGCTCTTGGCTTTTTGGTATTCTATTGGCACTTGCATTTATTACCTATAAATTTTATGAGCTAAGAAATGAAAAGCCCATAGAAGACGGAGAAACGTATACAGTACATCCTTACATGTTAATGGGCAATTTAACATTAGTCGCCGCTATATCTGGATTTGCAGGTGCTAAGTTATTTCATCATTTGGAATACTTCAGTCAACTTGTGGACGACCCAATGGTTCTTTTTAGAGACCCTTTTAGTGGGTTAACTTACTTTGGAGGATTAATAGGTGGTGGCATAGGCGTATTGTGGTATGCTAGCAAAAATGGCATTAATTGGAAAAGTATGCTCGACGTAGGAGGACCCGCTATGATGCTTGGATATGGTATAGGAAGAATGGGTTGCCATATGAGTGGTGACGGAGACTGGGGAGTAGAAAATTTAGCACCAAAACCAGGATGGCTAAATTGGTTACCGGATTGGGCTTGGTCCTACTCTTACCCAAATAACGTACACGGTCTAATTTTGGAAAATCCAGTTTGGCCCACTCCACTTTACGAAGTGATTATGGCCTTGATTATCTTTGGGATTTTATGGTCGATACGCAAAAAATTTGTACCAGGAGTTTTGTTCTGCATCTATTTCATATTCGCAGGTATGGAGCGCTTTTTAATTGAAAAAATACGCGTTAATCCAGATCAATTTGATGGCGTGGCTTTTACCCAAGCAGAACTTATATCAATGACCATGATTGTTGCAGGCATTGCTGGAATTATATACTTTAATAAAATTGCGAAGAATAAAAGCAACTAGCTTATTAGTTAGCTTTCATCACAACTTATACTGCAAAAGGGAGAAGACAATCTTATCTAAGCTTCACTTACCCGTATCTTTTTCTTTTTCACCCTAGTGTTATTGGTTTTAGATAGAGCAACAGTCAATTGTGACCTGTGTATGCTGACAAACGTACAATCCAATTTTATTTCGATATGTCCTACTTCGTAGGGTTGCAAACCTGCTTGTTTTATAAACAAACCAGCGATATCTCCTTTTGAGATTTTATCCTTTTTACCACCCGTTATAAATAGAGTACACCACTCTGATGGCTTCAATTCCTTCCCGCCAGTCAGTTGAACTACTTCTAATTCTGGCATATAGTCTGGCATTTCGGCATTTTTTCGAGTAAGCACATACGCTGTTCCCTCACTATTCATACGTGCTGTTCTACCATTGCGATGGGTAAATTCTTGTTCACGATGTGGCAATTCATAGTGTATTATAAATTTAATTTCCGGTACGTCTATACCTCTTGCCGCAAGATCTGTAGCAAGGAGCAACTGATGCGTGCCGTTTCTAAATTTTATCAAAGCACGTTCTCTATCTTTTTGTTCAAGACCTCCGTAAAAGAGACCATGAGATATTCCCCTTGCTTGCAAAAAATCACTGATACCATTGATAGTATCTTTATAGTTACAAAAAATAATCCCAGGTTTACTACCAATCGCTTTTAGGCTGTCTGCCAAACCTTTCAGTAAATCGTCTCCTACAATTATTTGTTTGACCGTTAATTTCGGTACTGCATTGTGTAAATAATTAATCTGTGCAGGCTTAACAAGCCCAACGAATGCAGGCACATTTATTTCTTGAGTTGCGCTGGTTAGTACCTTTTTTTTCAGATTAGGTAATGCATCTAGGACTTCAATCATTTCGCTTTCAAATCCTATTTCTAAAGACTTATCAAACTCGTCAAGTACTAACATATTAATAAATGAAGTATCAAAAGCGTCACGGCGCAAGTGATCTGCAATACGACCGGGAGTACCGACTAGAATTGCTGGGCGTGTTTCAAAATCTCTGCGATCTTGTGACCCGCTGCGGCCGCCGTAAACTACGTTTGTTTTATAACCCGTACCCATATCGCGCAACACTTGTTCTATTTGAATAGCTAATTCTCTTGTTGGAGCGATAATTAATGCCTGTATTTCTTCTATTTCAGGAGACAACGATGCAATTAATGGCATCAAAAAAGCTACTGTTTTGCCCGTCCCCGTTGGTGATAATAGTATGGTCCCTTCGTTTTGTGCTATTACAGACAATGCTTCTTCTTGCATAGGATTTAGCTGCTCAATGCCTAATTTAGCTAGTATTTCTGAAGGTGATTTGATAAATGATGCCATTATTTTTTTAGTGAAAAATTAGCCATTCGATGGCGGGCTCAAAGTTATCTAAATTATAGCTCCAATAGGTTACCGTTTAATAGTTACCTACTCAAATTTTTCATTGAATTCAAAAGGGGATAAATAACATTCATAAAATGATGAACAATAGTATTATTCAAGCGTTTTTAAAATAAATGCACATTACTCAAAAGGGCCTAGTTGAATTGAATAGGATCGATAGGCTAAACCTAATAAACTCATTATCAGGAATTAAACCAGCGAACTTAATCGGCACCATAAACGATGACGGAACTGAGAACCTAGCTATCTTCAGCTCTGTTGTGCATTTGGGCAGCAATCCAGCCTTATTTGGTTTTGTACTTCGTCCTAGAGGTGAAGTACGTCGACATACACATGAAAACATCTTAAGTACCAAAGTTTACACTATCAATTTTGTACATACTTCATTTGTTAAGCAGGCACATTTCACTTCCATAAAAGCTAAAAGTAACGAAAGCGAATTTGTTCTGAGTGAATTAACGCCGGAATATATTGAGCACTTTCGGGCACCATTTGTACAAGAGAGTAATATTAAACTTGGGATGAAGTTGGTTGAAGAAATTCCCATAAAAGCAAATGGCACCAGTTTAATCATTGGTCAAGTTGAGCATATTCTAATTCCTGATCATATCATTTTAAACGGAGGTCATCTTGACTTAGAAGCACTTGGAATTGCGGGAATTAGCGGTCTAAATACTTATTATTCATTTACTAAAATCGCTCACTTACCTTATGTTAGAGATGAGTTTAACTTAACAGATTTAAAATAGAAAAAATTATTTATCAAAACCAATGGATAAGATAAAACACATAGAAAACGAAATTTCTGCTCTTAGAAATCAATTACAAAATCATGTACTTTATAAAAATTTAAAAACCATCGATGATGTGAAGATTTTTATGGAGAATCACGTTTTTGCCGTATGGGATTTTATGTCATTGTTAAAATCACTTCAGGCAAAACTAACTAATGTCAGTACTCCATGGACTCCCTCTAAGAATCCAAAACTAGCCCGTTTTATTAATGAAATAGTGCACGGAGAAGAAAGTGACCTGAATGAGTTAGGCGAGCCCAACAGTCATTTTGAAATGTATTTGGATGCAATGGAGCAATTTAACGCCAACTCAAATGAGATTACAAAACTAATTAAGTTTATAGAAGAAGGAAAATCTGTAGATTTCGCATTGAGTCACATTTCCATCGACGAACGTGTAGCGGATTTTGTGCGATATTCCTTTTCTGTAATTGAGACTGGAAAACCTCATTTAGTAGCTTCAGCATTTACCTTTGGACGAGAAGATGTGATTCCAGATATGTTTATCGAAATTCTTAAAAACGCTGATTCTGAGAATAAAGAGTATACTAAATTAAATTACTACTTGCAGCGGCATATAGATTTAGATGGAGCTGAGCATGGACCTTTATCACTGCAAATGATAAGTGCATTGTGTGAAGAAGATGACCTAAAATGGAGTGAAACATTAGAAGTTGCTAAAGAATCTTTACAAAAAAGAGTCGCACTTTGGGATGCCATTGATGAACTTATTACTCAAAGTACCTCTCGAAATCTAGCATAAAAATGCAACGAAGGGTTACATAAGAGCAAACGCCTAAATATTCTAGTAACATTAAAGTCACAATAGATTAATTTCGTAAGCTTAACATAATCCTAACAATTGCAATCTAGTGACCTAGACATATTCGACGCCATAAGTCTTGAGCAAATGGACGGAGTTTCACTTATGAAAAGAGTGGACACTAAGTTTGTGGTGAACCGAGATATCCTTCCACATTTATTAGCATCATTAAAAAGCAATTACCTAATTCTAGAAATTGGAGGTGATCGAATGATGACATACGATTCTACCTATTTTGACACGAAAAATAATGCCTTTTATCTCGCGCATCACAATAAAAGAGCTGACCGTGTGAAAGTTAGAATCAGAAATTACGTAGAATCAAATCTTTCATTCTTAGAAGTTAAGCTAAAAACCAACAAAGGGTCGACCGTCAAAAAGAGAATCAAAATAAGTCCCGGCGAGATAAATCTTAATAGTACAGCTCATTCTTTCATTGAACAAGCTACTATGCAAAAATGGGATCTAAACCCTACCTTGACAAATAGATTTAACCGATTTACATTAGTAAATACCTCAGAGAAAGAACGCGTAACATTTGATTTAAATCTCGCATACAATGGGACTATTCACAACCAAAACTTGGCTATTATCGAATTAAAACAACAACAACTTAATCGAAATTCTACTCTTTTTAAGGTCCTAAAATATGCCTTTATTCATCCTTACTCCATTAGCAAGTATTGTATAGGAATGGCTATTTCACATCCACACCTGAAACAAAACTATTTTAAACATAAACTTTTAACCTTAAATAAAATCACTTCTTAAATGACTGAATTTTTAAGTATCCCACTATTTGACGACGACTTCTATAAAATGACGTTTCGCTTTTTTTTAAACATATCTTTTTTAACCTTAATTATACGATGGCTATACTACGGAGCCACTAAGCGAAAAGATTATCTTTTCACTTATTATATGATAGGAATTATTGTGTTTCTTTTATGCTTCACGCTCAAAAAGTACGAGTTAGACATTGGAATGGCATTAGGACTTTTTGCAATTTTCGGAATAATCCGTTACCGTACAGATGCTGTTCCTATCAAAGAAATGACCTACCTCTTTGTGGTAATTGGTGTGTCCGTGGTCAATTCTTTAGCCAATCAAAAAATGAGTTACGCTGAGATACTAACAGCTAACATCTTAGTTATAATAGCATTATACACAATCGAACGCTTATGGTTTACTCGAAATGTAAGTGTGAAAATAATTCAATATGAAAAAATAGAAAATATCAAGCCTGAGAACGCTGCCATACTAAAACAAGATTTAGAAGCGAGAACTGGTCTCAAAATAGAGAACATAAAAATCGGGGATATTGACTTCTTAAAAGATGCTGCAACCATTATTATAACCCACTACAACTAGAAGAATGTTTAATAACTTTAAACTTTTGTTTACCGCAGCAATATTATTCTCAGGTATAGCACCATTATTTGCCCAAAGTGGGACTTATTATACTGTCCAAGACTTAGAAGCTTGGACTTCTACACAATTGAAATTTAAAGTCAACAAAAAATTAGATTTTGCGCTTGAAGAGCAGCTTAGGCTTAAAAACAATGCAAGTAACGTAGATCAATATTTCTCAGAGCTAACGGCTAACTATAATCTGAGTAACAACTTCAACCTTGGTCTAGGTTCCCGATATATTAAAGTAAATGACAATGTAGGCAAGAAACAAGGTTATGAAACTCATTTTAGATGGAATGTAGATCTGGGCTTTAAGCATGAGATTAAAAACCTAGACTTAAAATACAGACTTAGTTATCAATCAAGAAACGAACTTAGCATAACCACAGCAGAAGGAGATAGTGCACGCAATGCACTAAGACTCAAAATTAGCTCTGGCTACAATATAAAAAACTGGAAATTTGATCCTAAATTATCTGTAGAATTTTTTAATGTACTCAATAATAACAAGGGATTAAACCGACTACGATACACTGCTGGTACAGATTATAATTTTAAAAATGCGGGAGAGTTAGGCGCTTATGTTCGGATGGAAAAAGAACTGACAGGTGTATTCCGTAAAACGACTAATATTATTGGGATTCAGTATGTATACACCATTAAAGCAAAAAAAATATGATTGCAAAAACCTTAAAATTTACAGTATTCCTTCTGCTAGGAATTTCTATTTTTTCATGTAAAAAAGTAATTTTTGTTCCAGACCAAGAAGTTATAGTAGACCCAACTGGCGGAGGGTCAGAAACGCATGACAACGGCTTTCCTGCCAACTATGATGTGGTTTTTGATAATAGCAAAGTACACAGAATTGAAATTGTATTTACCCCCGAAGAATGGACAGCAATGCAGGCAGACTTAAAAGTTAAGACAGCAGGAGGAGGTGGTCCAGGAGGTACCTCAAATACTGAAAACCCTACTTATTTCCCGGCAGACATCTATTACAACAACCTAGTATGGAAAGATGTAGGTGTACGTTACAAAGGCAATTCATCACTCAGGGCCAACAGCGGAAAACTGCCATTACGATTTAATTTTGATGAGTTTGAAGATGTAAATCCTGAAATTACGGATCAACGCTTCTATGGATTTAAAGAGTTATCCATGAGCAGTAATTACAATGACCCATCTGTTATGAGAGAGCGTGTGGCAGATGAGTTATTTCGAGATTTTGGTGTTCCAGCTATACGAACTGTTTATTATGAAGTATATATTAACAAAGGAAGCGGGCCTGAATATTACGGGGTGTACACCATGTGTGAAATCATATCTGACACCTTCCTTAAATCGTATTTTGGCACTAAAACTGGAAATTGTTATAAACCAGACGGAACAGGAGCTGCTTTTGCTCAAACAGGATTTAACTTAGATCATTTTGAATTAAAAACCAACGAGGCTCAAAACGACAAATCTGACGTGCAAAAAATGTTTGAATACCTACATGCGAACACCAGAATAAACAATCCTGCACAATGGAAATCAGACTTAGAATCTATTTTTGATGTGGACGGTTTCTTAAAATATCTGGCCGTAAATACGACGATCCAAAACTGGGATACCTATGGACGAATGACACACAACTACTACTTATATAATGACCCCACAATGGGTAAGTTAAGATGGATAGTTTGGGATAACAACGAAGCATTCCAATCTGGTAAAATGGGCGGTGCTCTTCCATTTGATATGAGTGGTGTTGGGACTAATTGGCCACTTATAAGTTATATAATCGCCGACGCAGACTATCTTAAAAGATATAAAACTTATATAAAATCCTTTGTAGAAACCACTTACACTAACAGTAGAATGACTAGCATTTTTGACAGTAACGTAAGCTTACTTCAAAGTTCTGTAAATGCTGAACGTACAGGATTCTCTTATGTCAATGGTCAGTTTAACAGTGCTGTTAGCACCTTAAAAACCCACAATAGCAGTAGGGTGTCTGCAGCTAATTTATTTGTCCAGTAAGATTCACTTCGCTAAACTAAAAACGATAAATTCTTAAAAGAGAATATACTTTTTTTTGTAAACATAATTTATAAGTAATACCATTGGTTAAGCTAAATTTGCCTGTCTAAAATAGGCACTTATTATTTTAGGTTTTTTATAAGATATCAATAGCAAATGCATAGAACACATACGTGCGGCGAGCTTCGCACAAATCATATTGGCACCCAAGTTACTTTAAGCGGGTGGGTACAACGCAGAACAGACTTTGGCGCTTTAACCTTCATTGATCTGCGCGATAGATATGGTATAACTCAACTTTCTTTTAACGAAGAGTACAACAAAGAGTTAAATGAAAAAGCCAGATCACTGGGACGTGAATTTGTAATAAAAGTACACGGCGAAGTAATAGAGCGCAGTAGTAAGAATGATAAAATACCTACTGGTCATGTAGAAATAAAAGTAACTGATTTTGAAATACTTAACGCTTCGCTAACTCCGCCCTTTACTATAGAAGATGACACAGACGGAGGTGAAGAAATACGATTAAAATACCGCTACCTTGACTTACGCAGAAATGCTATCCAAGACAAGTTAATTTTAAGAAGTAAGTTAAACAAAGCAGTTCGAGATTACCTTAATAATGCTGGGTTTATCGATGTTGAAACTCCCGTGCTTATCAAATCAACCCCTGAAGGAGCACGTGACTTTGTGGTACCTAGCAGAATGAATGAAGGCCAATATTACGCCTTACCGCAAAGCCCTCAAACATTCAAACAACTGCTTATGGTAAGCGGATTAGATAAATACTATCAGATTGTAAAGTGCTTTAGAGACGAAGATTTTAGAGCAGATAGACAACCTGAGTTTACGCAAATAGATTGTGAAATGTCATTCGTAGAGCGCGAAGACATATTAAGCACATTTGAAGGAATGATACGTGATGTGTTTCAAAGCGTAAAAGAGATAGACCTTGGTCAAATTCCCATACTTACCTATGATGACGCGATGAAACGTTTCGGAAGTGACAAACCAGACATGCGATTTGGGATGGAATTGGTAGACTTAGATGACGTAGCTAAAGGAAATGGATTTAGCGTTTTTGATAATGCAGAGAGTATTGTAGCTATAAACGTGAAAGGCGGTAATACCTACACGCGCAAGGAACTAGATGCATTTACGGATTGGGTTAAACGACCACAAATTGGAGCTCTAGGACTTATTTATTGTCGAGTAAATGAAGACGGCAGCCTAAAATCATCCGTAGATAAGTTCTTTGACGAAACCAAACTAAAGCTTTGGGCTGATCAATGCACTTCTGAGGCTGGCGACTTAATTCTTGTGCTTAGTGGCAAAACAGACAAAGTGCGTAAGCAAATGAATGAACTTCGCCTACACGTTGGTGAATTACAAGGGCTAAGACCAAAAAACAAATTTGCCGCTTGCTGGGTAGTAGACTTCCCGTTAGTGGAGTACGACGAGGAAAGTGGCAAATGGCATGCGATGCATCACCCATTTACTTCTCCTATACCTGCGGATAGAGATAAAATGCAAACTGATCCCGGAGCGGTAAAAGCCAATGCTTACGACATGGCCATTAATGGTATGGAAGTAGGTGGTGGTAGTATTCGAATACACGACAAACAGTTACAAAAACGAATGTTTGACTTACTTGGATTTACGGAAGAAGAAGCTCAAGAGCAATTTGGCTTCTTAATGAATGCTTTTGAATATGGAGCGCCACCACATGGCGGTATTGCTTTTGGTCTTGATAGACTTACAGCTATTCTTGCCGGCACAGATTCTATACGAGATGTAATTGCATTTCCTAAGAACAATATGGGTCGTGATATTATGATTGACGCCCCTGCACCGCTTAATGCTGATCAGAAAAAAGAATTAGGTATGTAAAAGATTAATCTAAACGATTAGCCTTAAACATACCTTCCTGATATATACTATAGCATTCTGCTATTACAGGCAACATTTTTTCACGTTGCACTTCATCTGCTTCGTTATTAATAAGTAGATACTCTGCTTTAGTAAAATGCTTCATCAATGTGTCTGATGTACATGAGCAATAATCCTCGCTTAACAAGGGAAATCTCACGGCATATCCACCTAAATCATCCAAGCAAGAAGAAGTTAGTTTAGCGCGATCTTCTTCTTCCCAAGACACCCTATTTGCTATTACTCGAGTCACAATAAGAATTAGCACCAACGCTATCACTCCTATCGCTATATACTTTTGCCACTTATTCGTCATCGCCTTATTTTTATGCAATATTATTCTATAAAAGTCAAATAAAATACCTTGTTTTGATGAATAAAATAACGCCTTATATGCACGTGATAGCCGAAAATCCTGACCATTATGTCAAACAAATCCCAGAAGATCGCCAAGCTGTTTTCAATGATTTAAGGAAAGCTATTTTAGACAACATGCCTACAGAACTAGCAGAATGTATGAGTTATGGAATGCTCGGATATGTAGTACCTAAAAGCGTATATCCCGCTGGCTATCACTGTTCCCCAGAACTTCCACTACCTTTTGTGAACCTTGCTTCGCAGAAAAACTTTATTGCATTTTATCACATGGGGATGTATGCAAATAAAGAACTATAC
>Ga0102865_1000055_pt1 | contig 38420 bp, 38 predicted proteins | sample Colrivmet1449C02_FD_78440 | JGI IMG/M metagenome (GOLD analysis project Ga0102865, IMG submission 78440) | Estuarine microbial communities from the Columbia River estuary - metaG 1449C-02 | ecosystem: Environmental > Aquatic > Marine > Intertidal zone > Estuary | place: USA: Columbia River...
AAGAGATCGTAGCATTTGATGCTTGGAGATTATTTCAAGCAATCGTTGTTCCACTTGTTGATCCAACACGCACTGTTGCAGCTGCACCGCCAAGGTTTACAGCAGTAGTAGAAGTATTTGCAAGATTAAATGTCGTCGGACCAGTGATGTCTCCACCATCAACATCAATGTCACCAGTGACGTTCAAATCGTTTCTAACATTCGTTGTACCAGTAACAGCACCAATTTCAATTGTTGTTGCAGCACCACCCAAATTCAATGTCGTTGTTGTAGTGTTAAGAAGATTTGCAGTTGCTGTAGAAGTAATATCTCCACCATCAACATCTAGGTCACCAACAACGTTTAAATTATTTTTAACATCTGTTGTTCCAGATGCAGCACCTAAATTTAACGTGGTTGCAGCACCACCGAAATTGACTGTCGTGGCAGTCGCATTTACCACATTCATTGTTGATGTGGTTGTTACAATATCGCCACCAGAAACTGTTAGATCTCCTGCAACACTCGTATCACCAGAGGATGCAGTTACATTAAACTTGTTAGTATTAACATTGAAGTCAGCAGTAACATTTGCGGTTCCAGTGATTGTCGCATTTTGCGTTACAGTTAGGTTTTTAGAGACTGCAACATTAGAATATAAAGAAGCATTTCCAACAACTTCTAGCGTAGAACCGACATTCAACGTTCCAACCACATTAGCATTTTGAGATACTACAGTATTCTTGCTAACTGTTAGATTGCTTGATAGAATCGTATTTGCAGCAACATTAAGAGTACCAGAAATCTCTGTATTACCATCAGCTGCTTTTACATTAAACGTGCCACTGCTAGTACCAATCTTGAAGTTGGAATTGACGTTTGTTGTTCCAGTTATTTGAACATTTGCGTTAAGAGAGGTGGTTCCACCGACTCTGAGTGTATCAACAATTACTGCGTCATCGCTGACTGTCAAATCGCCAGTTGTTGTTTCTCCAGTGACTAGAGCATCGCCAGAGACACTAAGAAGTGTGCCTCCAGTTGATCTTTCAATAGAAATAGAGCCGTTGGCAATCTTGAAATCAGAATTATCTTTTACATAGGTGTGATTGCGAAGAATATTACGATCTTTAATTAAGTCGTTTGTATTAACTCGCCACTCATCAAATGTATTTGTGACTGCAATAGTAGATATATTTGCGTTAGCCATGTTGTCCTCTATTTAAGAGCTGCGCGAGCATATGTTTAATCTCTGAAATTTCTGATTTTAGATTATTTATTTCCAAATCTCTAGCCTTATCCGCTTTAATTCGACCAATTTCAGCTTCGTATTTTGCTTGCACCGTTAAATCTGTACAAAAAATACCGCCTGTGGTTAAATCTTTAACATAACCAGTATTTCCAATTTTGACGCGCATTAATCACCTGGAACAGCAGTGACTGTTAGTGTATCAACAAAAGGGGCAACTGTTGGGTCAGCAGCTGTTAAGCGTAACTTGACCATAAATCGATTAAATGTACCACCAACAGGCATCGTATTTGTTCCATCGAAGTATTCAATACGCCCATTGAGAGAATATTTGTATTTAAGTTTAACAGGAGTCTTTTGATCTGGAGAGGTTGCGTTCACAACCTTCGACATTCTCACCCAATCTTTGTTGTTTATTGATTCGCTGTCTGTTGGCGACAAGACTTTAAAGTAAACTTGCACGTCTGTTCCAGATGGTTTAATTGCATCAATATCAACAACTAGATCTCCAGCGACAAATCCCTTTTCTAAGACAAGAATCTTAGTTTGGTATTTGGTGAAGATGTTACCGCTATTATCACCACTCTTACCAGTTTCTCCATAAATGAGTGCCGTTGCAGTTGTATTACCAGTTGACACTGATGGGGCATCAACAGAGATCGTTGGGGTTGAGGTATAACCACTGCCTGGGTTTGTGATAATAATATGGCTGATAGTGTTTCCGCCAGCAGGATTTACGTTACCAACTGCATAACCAGTTGCTCCAGTACCGCCACCGCCAGAAATAGTCACAGCAACATTTGCAAAAGTGCAAGCGGAAGTATTGGTATATCCAGTTCCTGCTTCTGTTATTTTAATAATATTATTATGAATACCAGCGTTGTTAATGATATTTGTATAAGTCAAAAACCCTGCACGTTCCCAGTTAACAATTGGAGAAACTGTGTTGTCAGTTGTTTGTAGAGTGACTCTAACATTTACTGCAGCCACATTTGAGTTTTCAATCAAACGTCTCTTCGAAGAAGAAGAACTTGAAATATTGGTATCTTTACCGAAACCATACTTTTCACTTGGTTGTAGTGTGATCCAATCAGACTCTGTTCCATCAAGTAATTTTGTTTTTACCGCATATGCAATTGAAGTTGGTGATGGTACAAACTGAGAGGCTGTAAGCGACATCGCATCAAATACAAGATTTGATGCAAAAAACTTACCAGGCGTTTTTCTGCTTAAATCTAAGTTTAGATAAATGTCAGAGGCTGATGTACTAAATGACGCACGATTGATTCTAAACATCAAATCTTCATTAAGCAGAGGATTCCAGTTTGATGCATTTTGAGATTTAAATAAGTTTCCAACATATGGCTGCTCAGAAACTCTTCTTTGATTATCATCTTCGTCAACAATAATATCTCCAAGTTTTGCCGTCCAAACTTGATAATCACCAGATTCTGTTTTTAGTTGAATGGCATATTCGGTTTCTGCTTCAAGTTGAACTGGATCCGCAAAGGTGAAGCGAGTGTTTGTTGAAGCATTAGATGTGCTTGGCACACCTGAGACTACGATTTGAGCAGCATCTAGTGTTTGTGATGCAATTGCCTTCTTTGATGGGTCTGGTAAACCATTTGTCACAGGAACAATTTCTACCGTAAATGGTAAGAGTTCTGTTGCGTCTGGTTTTGTTGAATCGTATGTTGGCTTTGCTTTGAAATATAGATCTACGGAGGTCAAAAACATACCATATTGTTTTACTGCAGCTCCATCAACTATCAATGCACCGCGAGGAGTAAAGAATGTTTGGCACATAAACTTACGATCGTTAAGTGCTGGTGTTTGCTGAGTTACAGAAGTTGGTGCTTGACCACTGGCAGGAGTTTGCTCATTAAGAATTGGATTTCTTGTATTAATATTGGTATTTGTTTTACCAAGCGCTGTGTATGCTGCAAATGCGCGCATTTTATATGCATTATCATTATGCGTTGCAGTATCAGTGATTGTAAATTTACGTTCACCTGTTAACCAACGCAATCCTGGTTGCGCTGGAATGTGGAAAATACCAAACAATCCACCAACATCATTACACTTATGTTCTCCAACAGAGTAGACTGAGTTTGATGTGCAGTTTGCAGGCAAATCTTTATCAACAATCGCCTCAAGCCAGCCTAGTGTAGTATTGGCAGAAGTTGCAACAACATTAGCCTTGAAGCCCATGTTGGTTCCAGAAACGATAGAAATCGTATTACCAACAATATCTGAGAGCCCATCACGGCTAACATTATTAGATGATAAAATAATAGAACGACTATTGATCGTATTTGCAGCAGTAACAACAGAAGACAACGCAACATAGGCATTTGCGCTTGATACTGTTATAGTTTTTCCGCTTGATGATGTTAATGTTTCACCAGCCTGAAATCTATTGTTTGAATACAAATTAGAAATTTGACGTTGTTCAATACTAATTCTTGTAGAATTGAAAAGTTTACTGCGTGAGCCATTCGTTACATCTGTGTAGAAAGATCCTGTTAATGGTTCAATAACCAGCACACCATCTGATGCGTTTAGTTTTTCCCATCTCTTAACCTTTCCTCCGAAAGAAAAGTCTGGAGAAAATGTTTCAGTGAAAATGTCATAATTAAAAATTAGATTATCTTCGGTCTGGTATACAATATCATTAACAAGATATTCAGTATCTGAAAGATCAGCAGAGCCTGATGTTTTACTTACTTTAAGTGTAATGAAGTTATCGTTTAGATAAATTTGATTTTCTGTTCCAGTAACTGAGGTGCCAAGAATTTCTGCATATGCCTTCGATGTTGCACCATACAACCCCTCATTAATCTTTAATTGAGTGAATGTTGTATTTGCCGTGACGTTGATATAAGATGCTCTTTGACAGAAATTGTTTACACGAATTTCGTCAAAAAATAAATTAGCAGATTGAGCTGGCTTTAAACCTTTAGCAGCAAAATTAATATCGTTTTCGCGAATAAATGGAGTCAATCCAATTCCAATTGGATTGGTATCATCAGAACCTGGTCGACCAGGTCTGAGCGGAGTTGCGTTCGGATCATCTTCACCGCGTATTCTATTTCTATTAGCCGCTGCTATCCCTTGTCCCATGTTACATTTTCCTCGTTATTATTCGGCTGGTGTTAGTTCTTCAGTGCTTGATCTACCTAGATTTGATTCTGTTTCGCCAGTAGGTGATGCAACAATTTGTCTATTATAGGCATATCCAGCTGGGAATGTAGATAATCCAGATTCGTTAGCAACCTTACTTGGCGCACCAGTCCAGGCATCTTGAACAAAGGTCTCAGGAGATACGCCAGCAAAATTCAATGGCACATACGCTACTGACTTTGGTTCGAGGTCTGTAGGCGCATTTGAATAGTGCGGAACTGTAACAGTCTGTCGTACATTAATTGCTTCAGAATCACCAACAACACCAGGATTTTTATAAAGATCATCACTGTATTTATAGCTGCCAAGATCCTCGTTACTCAACGTATCACTGAGTGCTGGATCTTGCTCTGGTTCTGTTTGAGTTATTTCATATGTTCGACCACCAACATCAGAAATATATGGAGCATATTCTAGTGAATAGAAGTAGTCACTTTCAGGAGTTAGTGTGATTGCTCCCTGATCAAACTTGGCTACGATTCCAGGCTGCACGACTGATTGAGTAGAGGCAAGTCGCTGCTCAAGTGCTTTCACTTCAGTGAAACTACATGCAACGAACTTATCAAAAACTCTACTATCATTTAAGTTTACAGGCTTTAATCCAAGAGTAGAAACATCTTGATATGGACCTAGATATCCTTTCTCAATACTTGCAGCAAAATCCTTTGTATAATCTGCAATTTGCTTATTTTCAAAATCATCTACAATCAATCCAACAACTGGTTTTGTAACGCTTGGATTGGTTGGGCTTACTTGTGGATTGTTAAGTGCTGCTTTTTCTTTTTCTAGCAATGTAATTCTAGCGTCAAGAACAGCAACGTCATTATCAATTCTAGCAATATCCTTCATAGTATATCTTTTATTTTCAATATACTCTAGACTGATAGATCTGTGTGATGGTGTATATGGTGGAATTTTAATGACGTACAATGCCATTGAATTTTCATCTTCTGCAGGTGCTACTGGAGCAACATCTGGAACGCCAGTTAGAAGTTTAAATTCTTTATCCTTTGTGACAACCAATTTATCAATTCTACCCAAGTAATAATCATAGTCTAATTCAAATGGTATTGTTGCATCTGGTTTATAGGTGATAGCACCACCAGTTGCTGGTTCTTTAAATTGAATGTTTTGAGTAATTAATTCAATTGCACTGTTAACAGCAGAGTATGTAAATCCGCTGCTCACTCTAACAGCTGTTGCATTTATTACAGTTTGAATTGTTCGAACTTCACCATTAACTCTGAGTAATGATCCCACAGTTAGAGGAGGAGAAATAACATTTTGACTCAATGATAGGTTAGCAGTGACTAGTGTGCTAGATGTTGTCACATTAACTGCTGCATTTACGACCGCACCCTTATATGGTGCAACTTCAATACCAGATTTTCTTACAGGTCTCAAATCAATGCAATTTTGAAGTTCGTACAATTCACCTGATGGTGATGCATATGGAGGAATTAATCCAGTATCATACAACGTAGTTTTGTCATACGAAGAAGCTGAAGTATATCCTTTACCACTATAAGAGAACGAATCAAATAGTACTGCAGTTTGTCCAACAGGAGGATTTGCTGTCGCCTTCAAGGTGATTGCAGCGTGATCATAATAATTATCTTTCTGACCGCTAATAAATGTATAGCGATCTGTAATATCAGTCATGTTTGAAGTGTTTGGTGCATGACTAATATTTCCAGACTGATAAATCTTATTAATTTTGATTACGTCAGGAACAAAGAGTGACTGTCTTTCACCTGCAGTTTTTGCAATAGTATTTGCATGTTGATACCAAACAATTCCGTTTGCACTATCGATTGTAACGCCAGGAACTCCACTAATTGCAGTACCGTTCGTTGGCACATCATTAACAATAACTGGACTTCTAGCAACACCAAGAGCAGAAATTGAGGACACCTTTGTTTTTGTTCTTCTAAATCCGCTTTCTGCACTAGAAACTTTAGTCGTAATATAGACATCACCAGTAAATGTTGTACCAGAACCATTTTCTGTATAGAATGTTAATTCTTTATTTGTGGTTCTTAGAACAGATCGTGGACTTGCTGTCATATCGATGATTGCGCCAGCATTTGTGTTTGATTTTGCAACAACAATAATATTAGCAAGAATCTCAGAACTTGATAGTGTTGATCCGTTTGTACCGTAGGTAATTACCTCATTAGTATCAAACGAACCAGAAGAAATCGTTGCGGCACCATTAGATGTGAAACTGACTCCAGAGAATAATTTTCTTCTGGAAATATCAACATTGGCATCGCTACCATGTTTCACATAAACTGTCTGACCAATTCTGTCAGAACCAACCTTAAAGATATTCTTATCAACTAGTGTATCTTGAATAAAGGTGTTACCCTTTGAGTTTTTACTTCCACTTGCGATATTTGCTTGTAGATTTGCAGAAGTATATGATGATGCGGCATTCACTGTCATGATAGATTTAATAACATCAACTGGCATTGATAGAGTAAACACAGTACCGAGTGTTGGTGCACTAGTTGTTGCTGGCGTAAACTCTACAACTTTAGTTGATCCATCATAATATGTTACAGTATGTTTTGTTCCAGTTGCAGTGAATGTAACTGTGCAATTTTTGTAAGCATCTGATACAGAAGAAAAATATTGATTTAATTTTAAAGAAGTTGCGTTTGATGACAATCCATTTGCAGCACTAGTGATAGGTGTAAAATTGACATCTGTCAAATACAAATAGTATTCATTTGTAGCACTTGTTCTATCAATATTCTTAACTCTAGCACTACCAACTCTTGTTGAATAGTATTTGGCTGTGTTGGCATCTAGTGTGACTTGGTTGTTTGAGACACAGTGCAGATCAATGTCTTCATAATTCGTACCAAATACGATTCCGTTTGCTGAACCTAAAACGTTTGCAATTTGAAGGCGGTTTACATAAAGTGCATTCAACGGATAGTCTTTTTGAGTTTTTGATGTTCTTGCTCTAAGTGCAGAAATTCTAGTCGTTCCAATTGTTTCGAATTCGAATCCCTTCACATAAACTTTACCAGGAGCAATATTTAAAATAAATGATTCTGTGTTTCCAGCAGATTTTGAGGTATTCGCAGCTGCAGTAACTTCAAACTTTTTAACTGCATAGTTACCTGATTCATCAAACGTTCTTCGAGCGAATGTTTTCTCAAGTTCAGAGTAGATCGGATAACTAACTTGTTTTGTAATGACTCCATTTTCTACACGAAGTAGTTCGAAGAAACGAGAGTCGTCGATTGAATTCAAAGATCGTTTTGCTAGATTTAAAGCAAATTGATAGCGATGCGCACCAGGAGCCTGATAGTTAAATGACTCTTGAGCTGGATCTAACAAAGCAGCATCGTCTGATTCTTTAATGATTGTTTCGTCAATTTCTAGACCGATTCTATATGAAGGTGTGTTTGAATATGGTTCTAGGACGATAGTTTGAGGCTGAACTGTTACGAAATAACCATCAACGTAAAACACACCTTCGTTGATTGTAACTGTTGATCCTGTTCCAGAAAACCCTGCTGATGAGTTTACTGTCGCAGCCACCCCAGCTGCAGTATTGATTGTTTCTCCAGCAGCAAATGGACCACCGCGAGTATAATTTAAGATGAGAGTTCTATCGGTTGTAGTCGAATAGATTTGCTTAACTTTTGCTCTTGTTTTTGGTGAGCCAGAGTTAAAAACAACTGTTCCAGAAAATTCATCAAGGTCAATATCTTGATTATTTTGTTGCTTGTTTAGTTTAATATAGTTTACAGATGTATCGAGTGTTAAATGCCCACCGATTACTGGGGAACCATCTTGGAAGATATGATCGCCGAATTGTTTAAGCTGATTTTGTAAAATTGACTGAATTTGAGTAAGTTCGCGAGCTTGTACAGCATATCCTGGTCGAAATAGGATTCGCATGTAGTTTTCTTCGCGCGCACCGTTTGTAGCGTCAAAATCGTCCCAATATGGTTCTAAATTAAATTCCATTGATTTTACCTATTAAAATTCGACAACAATCTTAACTGTTTCGGTCTGAGATGTCGATCTGATGATTTTTGCACGGTTCTCGATATACAAAACCCTTCCGCTAAAGATATTTATATCAGGCGAATCAACATCAACGACGCGAGCAGATCTAGATCTATCTTGTTGGTAGATTGTATTACCACTCACAGTAGTCACATCCCCAACAATATTGTTTAGAACAAGAATATTATCGTCATCATCAAAGTGAGCAACTCTACCAGAAAACGTTGAACTCTCATAACTTGAACCCACATAAACGATCTCATCGTGCTCAAATGTAGGATTTGGTGTAGTCGTGTAGACAAGTGTGTACAATGGGATTGCAGCGGCAGTTGTGAAAGTTCCGTTTGAATATGCTGGGTCTTTTACGATGGAAATTTGACGAATATCGTCTGTTCCATCGTTTTGAACTTTAAGTAAACCGTCAACATCACCCCTGAAATCAACTCCAATCATTAGGGCTGATGCTCCAATCTCATTTACTGGGTTTCTTCCGTGACCATCTTGCGGACTAATTACAACTTGAAACTCTGCTGGCGTTCCAGTAATTTCGTTTTGCAGCGGATCATCTACTGTAAATGTTGCAGTTGTATAGTTATTTCCACCATCAAGTATATTAATATCAGTAATAACACCACTGGTCACATCTACTGTTACGTTAGCACCAGATCCATCTCCAGAAACAGTTCCGATCGCATAATTGGTAGTGGTGAACCCACCATCATATCCAGTACCACCATCTAAAATCTTAATTATATCAATTCTACCATCTACTGCATTTTCGAAAACTGTAGTATCTCGAATCACTGGCATGTACTTATCAGTGAAAAACTTACTCTTTAGCCCAGCTGGAATCGTGTACAAATACTTCCACTTATACCCGTCTCCAGTCTCAATGTAAGGATTTTCTGGTAATTGACCATCGACTGTAATTTCTGGCATTACAGTAGATTGTGCGTCTTCGTTATTGAAGAGGCACTTAAAGACTTGATCGTATTTGTTACGAACATAGAATTTATTAGAATATTGCGTCGTTGTCGTTGATCTTGAGAAAATGTTTACTCCTGTATAAGCCGAAGCGAATCCAGTATTGACAACGAGTGCTGTTGAATTCTTTGCAACAACTTCTTTTAACTCATCTCCAATTTTTACGATTGTTCCGATCGAAATTGCAGGTGTTGCAGTCGTAAAATTAATTGTTGATGAATTGACTGTATTTGCTAATCCAGCACCAACGGTAACTACACCATTGCCAGCGGCATTTACAATACGAGTATCTGCGGTTTTAACGAACAGATTTGCTGATTGATCATATGCAACATAAACTGTACCAGAAACCCAATCAACTCTTGGAGCAACAGGCTGAACATCGTTTGCAGTAATTTTCTTTAAAAGAATTCCATCGCGAATTGCTTGATACTTATACTCAGTGGTATCATATGGGGTTGTTATCACATCGTCATCTAAAACCGATGGATTAGAGACATTTGCCCATTTAGTTGACCTACCAACCATAATGTATACGTTGGCTTCAGCCTGAGCGATCATATGCTCAAAATTTTCGGCATTTGTTACCGCAAAATCTTTTGTAATTAATGATTTCATTTGTTATCCGTTTGTCTTGATAATTTTAAATCCAACTACGTTATAAACTGGTGTTAGTTTGTACAGAACATTTGCATTAGCATGACCAGTTGAACTATTAAGTTTAATTCTAGTACCGCTAACTTCTAGAATTGATTTTCTATATTCTGTTCCAGCGATATTAAATGTAATATTATCGTTCACCTGGAACAACAAATTAACTGCTGTTGTGTTTGAATACACAGTAGCATTTGCATTTCCTGCAACAAATCTTAATCGACCTTCTCCAATTTTTTCTAATGGAGCATCAAGAGTAACTTGAGTATCACTATTAACATTTGCAACAGAACGAGCATACTGTCTGTATTCATTCGTGTCTGTCGTATTTATGATGAGAATATCATTGTTAGAGATCTCAGTTAACCAACTTGATCCATTTCCATACAGAACGTTGCTACTAAAACTTGCATTAACGTTGACAAGTTCACCATTAGCAAACATTAAGTTCGATGTATGTACATTTGAAGAAATAGTAACTGTTTGATCAATCTGGTCTTTGATCAAGAATTTAGAAAGAAGTTGCATACCTGATGGGTGTGCGACGCGATAGATTGTTTCTTTATAATCCTCTAATGATTTTTCTGATTGAATTTCATAAGAGAAGTTATGATAATAATCCTTATTTTGTAGTTTCTTATCTGCAGACAAGAACCCGTCAGTATTAAGATAGAATCCTTCGTACTTGATTAGACCACGCAAGAATTCTGCGTTGGCTTTTGCTGTTCCATCTCCATAGTAGAATGGATATGCTCTATCCTCAATTGGGTTTACATCATTAAATGAGATATTGGCATTTTGAGAAAGAGCAGTTACTGAAACATTTCCAGTTGCAGTATTGATTCTGAATGGTTTTGCAGTATTAATAGAACCGCTAAATCCAAATACGCGAATTACTGCGTATGATGAATTTGGGCGATATACTTCATCAACAGTACCAGAGAATTCTGCAGCTGTATTTGTAACACCACCCTGCCAAACTGCTTCACCTCCAATTAGTGCTGTTGATGTTCCAAGATCGTTTGAAAGGACATCAACGACTTTTAGAGAAACCACTGGAGTATTTGCATAGTCAAATCCGCGATTAATAATATTAAAGTCTTCAATTCTACCAATATCTTCTGCTTCACCAGTAAGTTGCTCACCATCACTCAATCCATACACCGCAAATGATGCCCCAGTTCCAGTCGAAACTGCACCAGTTGCGTTATTTAAAATTCTAACTGATGGCATTGAGCCATGAATATAGCCTTCACCGTTTGCGTCAACTGTGATTGCAGTTATGGCGCCACCTGAAACAGTTATGTATGCATTTGCTCCATAACCTGTTCCGACAAATTCTACCTTGTCTGTGCTATTATATCCACTACCACCAGATAACAATTCAACTTTACCAATCTTACCCACATTTCTGACGCTTGGACGCAAATCAAAAAGTAGTCTATATTGTTTGATGTTTGTTTGATTAATATTATTTTCAAATGCTCTATCTAGATATAGAGTTTTAACATTTGATGATGTATCTTTATCTGTTACGATATAATCTAGAACTTTTGCATAATGTGATGTATCGCCAACGTCTAAAAACAACTTCATTCCATTATAATATCCATTAGAGGTTGGGAATGAATTATTTGCGCTGTTTAACGTAATCGTTCTTAATGCTTTATTATAAGTGTAATCAACACCTGCAATAAACAAATAATTTTCTTGTTCAGTGCTCCAGTCTGTGTCATAAATTGAATCTGCATCAAAAGATGGAGTTGTTTCAAATCCAGCACCGCTATCTTTCAATTGAATTGATCTAATTCTACCAAGAGTTATTGTGTCGTAGGAAAATGCTTTCCCTAATTGAGTGGTGCTACCAACATGAATCTCAATGTTACTTGTTCCACTCGGAGCTGTTGTAAATGATGCAGCTGCATTAATTGCAGCATTTGTTCCAGTTGTGGTGAATGCAGAAGTTACTGTTAAATGATAGTTATTTGTAACTGAATCAATAGTTCGCGTTTCACCTAAAATCTCAATTTGTTTTCCAGCAACAAGATAATTATAGAATCCTGGTATACCGTCAGCAAATTCTGTCTCATATGTTGGGGAACTATTTCTAGACGCAGCAGAAATACTATTTGATGTGACAACGTTGCTTCCACTCGTAATGTCAACTGTACCAACTAGAGGTTTAAACGAATCAATAGTTGCAAGCCTCGACACTCCATTATAAGTGCTAATTACAGCCGTGTTCACATTTGATCCAGTGCCGTCAGAGCCTGTTCCTGCAGTAATTCGAATCACAAATGACTCATAGGTATTTGCAGTTGTACTTGCAACGAACGTAGCTGTGTTTAGATTTACAGTTGTTGTTGTATTTCCAGAACTAGTAATGAATCCGACTCTGTTAGTTACGTTAGCAAAGTCATAACCATCTACGTCATTTAAATCAATATCAAGTTTATTGAATGTAGAATCTGTACAAAAATCATAACTTGCTGTATTTGCAGTATCAGAAATTTCAGTAATTGTTGAGATAACAACATTAGCACCAACGCCAGTATCCGATAGAACTCGAATATATGAATTAGGTTCTGCTCTGAAGAAATATCCTGGCTGTACAACTTCAACGGTTTCAAGAGAACCTGTCGTGACATTTCTGACTGTTGCAATTGCTTTGGTTGCGTCTGGTGTATCTGCAAGACCACCATAAATTACGACAGGATCTCCAGTTTTATATTTTGTACCTGTCTGTACAACACCGAATCTATTTCTATAAAGTCTGAGGTTTGAGATTAGAGAAATGATCTTAGACTTAAATGTCTGAGTCTCCCCATTCTCATCAATGTACTCAACGACAAGATTTTCACCAGCGTCAAATAATCTTTTTACGTTTGAAACATATACTTCTACAATTTCTCTTCCAGTTTGTTTGTCAACGCTCTGGATTGCTTTTTCAATAATACAAGTTGTTCTTGATGTCTCACCAATACCCTGACGTTTGTTTAGTCTACTTACGTCAAATGTTGAATATGGATTGACAGTAACTTTATATAATTTTGCAGTGTCATATATTGATACTGCATTTCCAAGTGGATTTGCAAATTTAAGTTCAACATTTAAGTTGGCACCGACTGAATCAATATTAATAACCTTACGCTTTTCATTCCCAATCTGAATATAAGAATTTGCAGTGATGCCTTCTGCTGCTAGATTGAAGCCATTGGCACTTACCATTGTTGGGCTTGCAACATTCACCCAAACATTGCCGTTGGAGACTAATGTTAAGGTGTCGGCGAATGAGAGACGAAGTGCTTGCGGAAGTTTCCATTTACCGTCAGACGCTCTAAGGATTTCTTCTTTTGGAAAAAAGACTTCAACTTCTTGATTGTAGAGAGCACGAAATAGAAATTTAAAAGAAACTGGCGTGCCTTTCTTTGAGTAAAAGTCTTTTGCTGCCTTGATTACTTTTTCTGTTGAGAGTTCAGTTTCTTCTGGAAATGAAGCAATAAATTTTGTTTTAAAGTATTTTAACAGATCTTGTCGAGTTGTATCGACATCGATGTAATCATAAAGACTTTTACCAACATCTAATGTTTTTGTATCTTGCTCAAGATACTCGTAATACTTTTTGAGTAACTTTGTGAATGTTGGTGCTGAGTTATTTGCAGCTGCAGTTTCAGCATCTGCTGAACGAATAAACTCAGGCAGCTGATCTTCAACTAGTGTTGAGATGTAATTGTTAGCAAACATTACTCAACCGTCTTCATGTCAATAGAAATTGATCCTACATCTTCCTCATCAATTGTGAGGATTCTGCTTCTATTTGATCCGAAGTTATTTGTTGCTGGTTTTGCAGTGATAAACAATGTTCTTTGTGGATCATTAGAATCACCTTCACCGATAGAAACAGGATCAAATTGAGTCAACGTAATTTTACCAAGAACATAATCTACCGTTCCAGCATTTGGATCTAAAACAGTTTTTCTGTTTTGCTGGTCAAAGTAGTAACTGCGAAGCACACCATATCTGTTTTGTACATTAACTTTAAGTTCAGCGGTGGAATCAGCAGAACCCTGATAATATACAGTTGCTGTAGCAGTTGTGTAACTTACACCTGGATCATCAATAACAACTTTAGTAATTACACCATTTACAATAACAGGATATGCATTTGCTCCAACACCATCACCCTCAATAACAATCGAAGGTGGGTCATCATAACTTCCTGGTGCTGCGATGATTTCAATGGAGCCAATACCAGATGATGTTCCTGGCGTTTCTTCTAGTTTACAGTTACGCAATACGAAATCATTATCGTATGCTTTAAATGCAGGAGTAGATGAAATTTTATATGTTGGGTCTTCTCTAGAAATTTGAGTTCCAAAATTTAATGTATAATTTCTTGAGGCACCTAGTTGTGGAATGAGTCTTTTCTGTATTGTACAAACAACGTCACTGTAACTAATTGATAGGTCAGTGTCATCAATTTTACGAAGAAGTCTTGAAACTTTATAAGAACTATTGAAGTCATCTAGATCAGAAGTTTTAAATGCAAGAATAGAATTTCTAATCAAACTCTTTAGTGAGTCGGAAGAGCGATTTGTTTTAGTCTTGTCATAGTGAACTTCAGCGTAGATGTTAAGATAGTTATAATCCACATCAACGAATTCTGGAATAACTGTTACAACTGAAACTGGCTTAATAACATCGTTAATCACAGTTAGTTTTTCAGTTTCTGTAATCTCATAACCATTCGTTGGCTTGGCTGCAACAAAAACTTTACCATACACAGGTGGATCATTTTCTTCTCCACCCCAGACATTGACAGATTGAAAGTATGGATAATTTTGTTTGATAATAGCAATTAGATCGTTTTTCGTAACACCGCGACCATTTGATGCATATGCTTTGGTGGATGTTGACCGAATGCTCTCAACACTTTCTTGAGAGTTTCCGCCAGTGGCTGCTATGATAGGATATACAATGCTTTGTTGAAAGCCGCCAATTGAATCAACAACGCTGAATGCATTGGCTTTGTTTGCAGCCGCGCCTTCTGTGACAATATACGTCACAATAACGATGTTTCCGTTTACTAGACTCTTTCCGATAACACCATCACCGAAATAGATTTTATATTTCCCATTTCGAGTCTCATCCAAGAAAAATGCTGCTGTAGAGGAATCAATTTCGGTTGCATCAGTTGAAAGAGTAAACTTTTCTGTTTTAAGGCTCAATGAAGATTCTTGTACAATTACTTCAAGAGTAGAAGTATCGATTCCAGCGTCTGGTAATTCGAAATTTTGATTTGGGTTTGTACTGGCATCGTATGTGAACGTATAACTTAATGGACGACCTTGGTAGATATAAAGATCGTCAAAACAGAAACGATTACATGTTTCGTCGTAATCAACTGTCGCTGTTCTAGTGTTCACAAACGTGTATGACGCTCCATTAACTGGAATAGACTGAAACTTTGTGAACTTTGGTAAGGTTAAAGAAGACTGAGTTCCTGAATCTCTGATTACTTGAAGATTTACTGTAGCGCGAGGAGCAACAGCTGATCTTGGAGTGTATCCAAGCATCTTAGCATGAGAAACGACTGAGTCGCGAATCAGTGCTGTATCAAGGAACATCTCGTTGGCAATCATATTATTATAGAATGCCATGTAGTGTGTGTTATATGCTAGGATGTCCAGCAAGGTACTCATACCAGAGGCTTCAAAATCGAAATCAGTAAATTCTTGCTGATCGCGTAAGAAGTTCTTTAGGTTGGTTTTGATTGTGGAAAAGTCTAGTTCTGATACCACAAGTTTTTGATCGGTATTTGCCATCAGCGAACCTTTTCGAGGAAAAAGTTAATTGTAATAGGTGCTTCTACGTTATTAATAAAGAATCTTAGAGTAATGGCATAACGATTTTGATCAGGTTGCGCCTGAACACGAATAGCATCAATTCCAACACGTGGTTCAAAATTTTTAATTGAATTCTGAATTTCCGTCTGCAAAACACTAGCAGTAATCTGAGAAACGTCTTCAAAGAGTAAAGAGCGAACGCGAGTCCCAAATCCAGGCTGAAATGGTTTTTCATATGGATTTGTCAACAAAAGATTTCGAAGTGCTCCGATTATCGCCGAGTTTCCAGTTCTTTTGACAACGTCTTTAGTAACTGGATGGGCTGACAATTTGAGGTCGAGGTCTTTGTATGTTCTTACATCAAGTGACATTCTTGTACTTCTTGTACCTTTTTGTTATTTAGCATGGTTTCGCGCATGGATCTTCTGGGACGTTCACATCTGGATCATTATTATCAACACCAGTATCGGCTTCACCAGTTCCAGTTCCAGTTGTCTGACGTGGGAATGGACCATCTACGCCGTCCAATTCATCCAGCTCACCGAAGTTTGGAATAGTCGTATTTGCTGTTACATCGTTATTGTTGAATCCAGGATCGTTGTATTCTTGATCAAAGTCGTCTAGAATTACGATAAAGTCGCTGGTTGTGGCATTACACCCCTGCCGCTGTGGGTTTGGATAAAGAATAATATCCAGATATTCATCTGAATCATTTGCCCCAGTGTCCTTTCTCTTTTTCTTAGAGCAAGAGAGGGAGAACAACTTGACCATCCCCTTAACGAGATTTTTCGCCTGATTTAAAACTGCAATATCCTGCTCAACGATATTTCTGACATCATCTCGCGCATTTGTTAACTGATTGGTGATATTGGTTATCGCCAAAACAGTATCTGCGTTTGAAAGACTGCGAACTGCATCATTTCTTAGATCATATCTCATTTGATTTAAGATTTCTCGAGTTCTACGCATCAACTCATCTTGGAATAGTGCTTGCGCCGCATCAGTTGGTTTTGATGCACTTACGGTCTGATAAATTCCGTTCGCTCTGCGGACTCTTGTTACCATTCCATCCATATACGTTGGATCGCCAGTGATTGATCCTGGAAGAGTGAATGCATTTACAATACCGTCTGGATCAACTAGATCTTCATCTAATCCGACAAATGGAGTCTCATTCGTAACTTTATAGACTGCGAAATTGTTAGCAGCTCTCACATAATCGTCGACGACAATCGTGGTATCTGTGACTGAAACAACGATATATTCTCTTGAATCATATAGAATTTTATTATTCGCAACCAAGTCTGATGTGAAACTTGTGCCATTACCAGTGATGACATTGTCCAAGCAAATTGAATTACAGACTAGTGATTTTCTAACTTTAAGTTCTTGATTGGTGCTTGTTGTACTGAACGCGCTGTTCACATTAAATGAAGTTTCTTTGTACAGAGTTTGTGCTACAGCAGAATTATAAAATGGATAATATACGGTTAGATAATCACCTAGAGTATTAATTGTATTAACCTGACGCACCTCTCCATTAACAGAGATGTACATGTTTGTATTAAGTGTGAGCGTTCCACTTGTTTCAAGCAAACTGTTTGCCAAATTTAGAGTTGCAACGTTTGCTGTGATTATCTTGACATTATCTGTTAGAACATCCACAGAAACGTTAGCCGCTGCACCACCAGAAGTGGCAGTGAATGTTTTATCTACAACTATCTTTTGTTCTGATGAAACAACAATCGTATCACCAATATCAACTATCGGATATCGACTTGAACTTAGATTTGGCGAAACAACAACGCTAGATGCAATATTAACATTTGCACCTGAATATGAAACGTTGCCATATAGTCTTTGCAGTTCTAATGCAGATCCAGCACCACCTAGTCCAGAAAGGTTATCGGTATGTTGCTCGTATTCGCGGATTGCTTTAGCAAGTGAATCAGAAGATTCAGCCATATTAATCAATTCACCCAACATAAATGGACCAACTTTGTAATTGTCTGTGTTGGTGTTTACTTTCCCAAGACAATTTAGTAGGTTGTTTCGAGCAGATACAACACTTGAATCGGTCTTAGAAAATAATTCTGGTATGGATGCTTCTAGTCCTGCATAATTGTTTGCTGTATATTTGTCTAAAAACTCATTGATATCATTCAATGGACTAGAGATATCTCTATCAAGTGGAGATAGAAGTTTATCACGCACTCCATCTCTGATTGGATTGATGAAATTTTGAGAAAAGAAATCCTTTACGGCATCCACACCTCTGTCGATGCTGCTCTTAATACTTGATAAAAACTGCCCAAACTTACTTGCTTGGAAATTGAATCCGCCATTTTTAGCAAATGGAATCGGAACACAAGAGAATACCATCGCAAGTGTTTGAAGCAGGGGTAGTCCTCCGATTAAACAGAGGATCAATTTAATAATTTTTCCGATAATTTTACCTAGGAAGACACGTTACTCCTATTGAGTTGTTCTACGACACTTAATACTACAACATATGCATCGTATTTTTGTTTTAAATTGTGCTCGTACAAGAATTGTTTGTCTTGATTAGAAAGAGGAGCAAGTCTAGACATCTTTGCCATAATCACTTGATATTCTTTCAAATCACGTTGATTGATACACATATTTATCCAAGTCCAGTGGCACTCTTAAACCCTGAAGTTGGTTCTTGCGCCTCCACATCATGATCAACGGGTTGCGAAGAAGTTATTGCGCCATTTTCGTCTTGAGTAAACATATTTGCAACTGATTTTGCTAAGACAGTCGGATCCGTGACCCCCTTTAAATCACCAGAAATAATTAGCCCACCTGTATTTGCATCAATCTTTCCTGTCAGTGTGCATGCAGCATCTTTCGCCAATCTAACGCTGTTGTTTGCACCATCAACAATTGATGATTCTGTTACAGCTGTTTCTGTTTTTCTCACCTGATCAACTTTAGAAAACTTATCTGTTTTGGGTGGATGTGGAGATCTTGAAGGAACTTTCTTCAACGGTGCAGCATTTAATACTTCTGGGTTTGCCATTATTCACCACCTAAATTAAAATTTGGTGCTTCTACTTTCACTTCTCCTGGTCCAATCATTTCAGGTTCAGGGATTTGAAGCACCTTTCCAAGTGGAGGCAAACAGGAATTAAAGTCTTGAATGCCGTGTGTTTTTACAACTTGAGCATCAACTTCAAATATATTTGCAGTGCTATGAACAAGCGTGCCACCGAGAGAAGTTTGACCGCCGCTTGCAACAGAAGCATTCTTACCACCAAAGATTGACGCATTTACAGCACCACGAACAATAGCAGTTACACCACTGATGGCTGCAGAAATTCCACTTGCGCTAAAATTTTGTCCTGCTTTAGCAGTTAAATTTGTTGATGCTGTTAAACTAGCAGCAGCACCTGAAACTAATTCAAACCCCTCACACTCAATTCTGATCTTACCATTTACGCGAAGAAAATAATCAGAATCAATTGTTTCGTATTTGGTTCCATTCACATAATTACGATGATCTCCCATAGTCACGTCGTAGCGACCTTTTTGAGATTTAATTTTTGTATGCCCTTCTGGAAGGAACTCTAGAGTTGATCCAGTTCTATGAGATAGTTGAACGCGCTCAAACTCATGCGTGTCATCCATTTCAAACGCATGTCCAGATTCAGTCTCAGTTACATGATTGAATGGATATTCAGCATTAAATGATGGGTATGGTTCATCCCAAGTTGATCCTGAATCAGCGGTCTTAATATCGACAACTCTTGTTTTTCTCTGAATATCGATTGTAGTGTTTGCAATAGAAGAAGATGCAATACCATCATAAGCACCATTCACAGATCCACGAACAGGTCTCGCCAATCTTGAGATTGTTGGCTCACTTAAATGTTCTGGATATCGTTTAGGTGTATCTTCTGTAATATTAACGCCTGTTGTATCTGTTTTAATTGTTGCTTCTTTAATCTTTCTTGGGAAATTTTCAGCTGTCTTTTGCTCTACGGTGAGTGGATCTGAGAAGCCTTCTTCTGGATCAAGAAGTGGACCTTCTGGAATTCCTGGAACTGTACCCATGAGAATTGGGTATAATCCCTCTTTACCATCAGCAAAAAATCCAAATACCATGGTGCCTTCAGTTGGTGGCTGCACCGCTTTTACTCCATATGGAACAACTGGATGTGCCCACGGAAGATCCTCTGTAGAGATCTGATCGCGTTTTTCATTGTGCCAACCAAAACAGCGAACTTTACATCTCCCGAGTTCAAGTGGGTCTTTTCGATCTTCAACGATACCAAACCACCAAACGAATTGTTGACCTAAAAAGGCAGGTGCGTTAATGTCCATCAAAAGTCTCTCACTGTTTTATAAACACTTGATGTATTATCTGCACGAGGGAATCCTGTTGCGACTGAATTCTTGCATAAAGTTAATTGAGTTTGTAATCCACCAGATTTTGTTAAATTATGGCGAACTGCAGTAATCAAATATTTACCCTTGTAAAATGAATCTAACACTCGTTCGTTACTTAGATTTTTAGTAAACGCTGGTAAATTGAAATTGACTAAAAACCCAGCGGCATACAATGGATTGCCAGAAACAGTGCATTCTACTAAAGTATTTTTTAATAAGTTTAATTGTGTCTTTCTTTGTAATAACACCGTTTCAATATTAGAGTCCTGCACCTTTACACTTCTTTCTGCAAAATATGAGTAGTTTGTCTGTCCCAAGTTTGTTAACCAATAATTGATTTCGGAATCAGTCTCTGCATAAAGTGGTTTTTCGTTTCTATTTTGAGCATCATTTAATGGGAAAGAACCATCAATTAATATATTTTTAGCAAAAGAGTTTACAACAGTATAATCGATCGTACGATATTTCTGTCTTATGAGATCCAATGTTTTTAATTTACCAGCATATGTTGCTTTTCGAGTATTATCAAGAATATTGAAAACTTGTTCAAAATTAAAGTCAATAACCTCATTTGAGGTCGTTGCTGTTGAATCATTCACTTCTTTTGCATATTTAACAGAACCATAGTTGAGTGTATTGAGGACTGGTCGCTTCAGAAGAGTTTCTAGAGAAATAAAATTGTATCCATATCTATTCTCAAAAAACAAAAACGGTGATTCATTAGCATTAAATGAATATGCAGCAAGATAATTAATCGCTTCAAATGGTTTATAGTTCGTCAAAACGTGTCTAAAAATTCCAGAAGATGTTTCGAAATTTTCTGCAGCATTGACTCGTTTTTTATTTGCTCTTAATGTTTGTGTTAAGATGTTATACACATGTTGAGTTGCAGAAACATCTTTCAGAGTTTTAGATATGTTTAATTGATTCGAAAATACAAGTTCTTCAGAACAAAACCAAACTGTGAAAAATTGAGACTGATTTTTTAAATTTGGCTTTCTATCACTAATTTTATAAATTCTAAAAGTTCTTTCATATTTTAACTGCCCTTGATCTGGTCTTTGGAAAGAAATGTAAACATATTCATTTCCGTGAAGATCTAGACTAATTGACGAGCCGCTGCCGTCTGCAATTTGCATTGATCCAGTGACAACTGGATTAAAGATATCTTCGTGTATATTTAAAATATTTACAGCATCAGTAATATCATTATTTGCGCCAGTTGAACTGACGATCTTAATTGTTTGCTGTATATCTCTATTTGTTGTAGTCGTATTCAGATTAGCCATTCAAAATCGTTTCCAATTCAAAAACCAATGGTTGGATATATTGTGGTTTAAGCAATTTAATTTCTCTCTTTTCTTCATTTAATCTATATTCATGATCATAAACCATAACTTGTTTATAGGTACTTTTTTGCGTAAGTGTCGCAGTGTTTGCAGAGGATGGGTCTGCATTATTTGCGTGAAAATGATATACTTGAGTTGTTGGAGTATTTACAGCAACTGTTGAGAGTGTGTTTGTGGTATAACTATATTGATCAAGAGTAATGATATAATTGTTTGTGGTCACAGTTGTCGCGCCGTTCACAATAGCCAACGTGTCTTCAACCTCAAGTTCATAATGATGAATTGTGCTATAGGCTTCTCCAATAGAAGTTAGATCATATTGTTTTAACATCTTTCGTTCTAGTGCAGGCTGAGTCAACGGAAACTCAAATTGAGCGTCCATAATATCATTAACGTAACATATGATCCAATGATAAGAAGGATCGCCATATTGTTTATATGCAACGATATCTGGTGTGTCACCATCGGCTAGTTGATATTTGTAGAATGAATATGCATTATTCAACACTTGACTGCGAACTTTAAATCTAGAAAAGATATTTGTAACTGCTTTTGGGCTCTCAGTCTTTAAATTAAATGCATAAAATAGTTTTGGAAAGTTTGAAAAGAACGACATTCTTAGTATCCTTCAGCGACAGAATTTCTATCAATGATTGCTGTTTCTTGAAATGTGAGTTGCATTCTAGTTTCAACTGGCATGCCATCATCAAAAGTCGCAAATCCATTTGGAGCGTAATCTAGATTTAATCCAGTCAAAACACATTTTTTAGTCCTGAACAATTTATCATTCAAGTTACCATTACCATCATAAAATTCAATCTCAAACTGAGCTGGCGGAATAAAGTAACGACCAGTTGAACTGTCTGGGATTTTTGGAGCTGAATACAATTTCAAAAGGTAGATGATTGTTTGAATGTCAGCGGCTTCTCTTCTATTTTTCGGAATCATTCTAAAATCAAATACGAATCGACGCAAAACTGGAGATGTATAGATCATCTCAAGTTGCGGATTAACTACTCTTCCTGTTGTCGCAAATAATCCAAGTTTAGTTGCACTTGCATCTCCACCCAAAAGTTTACTGGCTAACGTTGCAGCCATTTCACCGATGTATGGATCCATTTCTTCTGTGCCACCCTTTTTTGCGGCGAGTGCTTGTGCAGCGAATCCACCTAGTCCAAGAGTAGCAGTAACGGAGAGTGTTTCATATTCGTTATCGTAACTCGTATTGATACCCTCTGGCATGAACAGTCCAATTGCTATCTTTTGTTGATCTACGTTTCGTTTTAGTGCAAACGATTGTAATAGATTTTTTGCTCTGTCGATGATCGAACCAGTGCCACTAGTTGAGGTGCCGAATAAGACGTTTCCTGCTTGATTTATTACATTTTGACCCGTTTCAGTCGTAGCGGCTACGCCAACTAAAGCACCAGTGAGTCCAGCTGCAGCTGCGCCTACAGCACCCGCTGCGATTGTTTCTCCACCAGGAATTGCTGATACAACCGCACTAGTTGCAGCTCCGACCTGTGCTGCTCCACTTCTTAGAGAAGCGGTCGTTTGGTCAAAAACTTCTACGGAACCAATTTCAAATATTTTTAGTAAAACGTAAGGAACACCATTCACACCTACATCGCTTGGAAATCTAAGTATTTTTATTTCTGTTGGATTTTCTACTGTTAAATCCTTTTTAGTCCCAGTAACGACAACTTCTTCTAAGCCAGCCAAATCATCTAATCGAGATTTGGTTGTTGCGGCATAACTTGAAGGTTGACCAGTCTGTTTTTGTTCATCAAGACCAGCCTGTTTAGTGGCGTTATTAATTGCCTCTTCTAATGTATCTGCCATGAATAGTTCCTATAAATACTTGATGGCTTATAGTGGTAAATTCAGTCCGAAAAATACCAATAAATATTTAGGTGATCCTACGAACGTCTGGTATAGAAGTCTATGGGAACGCCGAGTAATGGTGCATTTGGATGATAATCCAAACGTAATTGAGTGGTCTAATGAGGAGATCGTCATACCTTATTTATCCCCAGTGGATAACAAAGTGCATCGATATTTCCCAGACTTTTTCGTAAGGACAAGAAATAGGAATGGCGTTATACAGGCAATGATTCTTGAGGTTAAACCTAAAAGCCAATCAATACCGCCAAAACAAAGAAGTCGAGTTACGAAACAATATATCCGAGAAGTCATGACTTACGGAATAAACGAAGCAAAATGGAAAGCAGCAACTGAGTACTGTAAGGATCGAAGTTGGACTTTTAAGGTAATTACTGAAGAAGATTTAGGAATCTGATGCCATCACTTTTTGACAAATTAAGTAGAGAGATGAATGCCGCAGGTATTCGTCCAAGAACAGACGCAGCTCGAGCATGGCTTGGGGCTAAGATCGGAAAACTTCGAATCCCATCCGACCGTTCAAATATCTTAAACGATGCATCGCGTATCTCAGCAAAGACACTGATAGGTCGTATGTATTTCTATCATTATGACCCTAAACTCAAGGATACGCTTCCTGTCTACGATAAGTTTCCGCTTGTAATTCCAATTGAGCCTTATAGCGACGGATTTTTGGGGTTAAACCTTCATTATCTCGATCCATACTCTAGATTAGCACTTCTTGATCGCTTATTGGATTTCGCTAACAACGATAAATATAATGATACGACGAAACTCAATTTGTCGTATGATCTTTTGTCAAGTGCTAGAAGATACAAACTCTTTGAGCCATGCGTGAAACGCTATTTGCTGAATCACATCAGATCTTCTGTGATATACATTGAACCAGACAACTGGGAAACAGCAATCTTTTTACCAACTGCAAAAATGGTGTATAAACGATAATGGCACTAGATGAACCACAAGAAGTTATTCAAGAATTTGTAGTTACAACCAATCGCCCACCTTATAACTATTATGACGTAAATAAGATTTTACGACATAATCTCTTAAAGAGCGCGAAGTTTGCCGTCCAGTTTCCATCTCTTCCAGAAATTATTGGAATGAGTGTTAAGAGTGAAGACTTAACGTTCCTTTGCGACTCAGTAGAATTCCCTGGACAATCGCTCACAACTACCGAATTCAGAACACCAGGTAAACTTAAACTCAAAGTTCCATATCTTCGCGAACAGAATGAAGTTACAATGACATTCTATCATAGCGAAGAATTCCCAATGTATGATCTATTCGCAAATTGGATCTCAAACTCCTCGCCAACAAATACAACAAATTACTATTTCGACGAGATCGTTTGTCCAGCGATAAACATCGTTCAGTTTGATGAGGTAAGTGGGTATCTTGGACTAAAAAATAACATGTCCAAATACATGATGGTCATTTTACGAAAAGCCTATCCTTTGAACTTTGCCTCCATGCCTTCTAATTGGGCAGACGACGGATACCATAAAATGACAGTCACGTTCTTTTATGAAGAACTCCAGACGCAGTGGGCAGCAGGAAGAAGTCTACCATTTATGGCTGATAGATTTGGCGTAACTACAGATAATACAAATGCCGACCCATCAAATAAGGGAAATCCAATATCTAATCAAAATCAAAATCAAATAGGAATATAATGAGGAATTGATATGCCTTTACCAAAAATAGATTCACCAATCTTTGAATTGAAATTAGTTTCATTACCAAACCCAGTTAAGTTTAGACCGTTCTTAGTAAAAGAAGAAAAATTACTTTTAATGGCACTTCAGGGAGAAGATGAGGACAATATCTACAAAACGATTAAACAAGTCATAAACAATTGTTTAATTAGCGATATCGATATTGATACGCTCCCAATTTTTGACATTGAATATTTGTTTTTAAATGTTCGTGCGCGATCAATGGGCGAATCAATTGAAAGTTACTTTATGTGTCGTAATGTGGTTGGTAAAGATAAAGATGAAAATGGAGAACAAATTGATGTTGAGTGTAAGAATTTAATGCCAATTAGTATTAACATTCTTGACATTAAACCACCAGTTACCGACGTACAATCTAAAGTTTATGTGACTGATAAAATTGGAATTCAATTAAAGTTTCCAAATTTAAGATCATTTAGATCAATTGAAATGTTGTCAAATGAATTGACAAACGAAAAACTCTTTGAGTTGATTTACGAATGTACAGATTATGTTTTTGACGAAAATGGGGTATACTATGCAAGTGAATCTTCGAAAGAGGAAGTGCTGCAGTTCATTGATGCTCTAACACAGGAACAGTTTGATCGTATTGTTGGCTTTTTTGAGAGTCTTCCGAAAATTAAACACGACACAACAACAACTTGCCAAAAGTGTGGATTCAAACATGATCTCCACCTGGAGGGTCTCAACGATTTTTTTATCTAACTTTTCGTGATGTAAATTTGAAGGGATACTATAGCAATATGTTTACACTAGTGCATCAATATAAGTATACCCTAACAGAGCTTGAGAATATGATTCCGTGGGAAAGAGACATGTATATTGGAATGGTGAACAATTGGGTGAAAGAAGAGACAGAGAAACTAAAACAACAGAGTACCGAGTCGCAACAAGAAATGCAAAAAATGTTTAGAAATCTTAAATCTAAGAAGAAACGATAATGACAATCGCAAGTGTTGCACAAGACCTGTATACAATCCAGTCTAGAAAAAATGTTCCATTTAAAACGGCAGCATCTATTCTTCTACGTGAAGAACTTGCTGCTCGATTTTCTGTATACAATATCGTAAAGATCGTTACGAAGTCTAGTCTCCTTGCAACCATTGCGCAAGCAAAGTACGGTAAACAGACTCCTGAACAAAAAGCGCAAATGGATAAAGAAAAAGAACAGCAGCAAAGATCTGCTTTGTTCCAGCGATACACTTTATCATCAATTGCAAACTTAAATCGTAGACTTACTCTGCTTTCTAGCATTGTAGAGCGAAACAATCAACTTGTAACAAATCTGTACAATGAGATTGGATCATATAGAATGGGCAGAAGAATCAGTCCTCAAATGCTTTCAAATCCGAGAGCAATTAAGATTCCGCTCAACAGATCAATTAAAGGAAAACTCGACGAACTGTCTGCTGAACTTGCTGAACTGAAGAAAATAAAAACGATACAAAAACAATATAGACAATCCAGACCAGCTCCCAAAAAAACTAAAAAAGAAACAGAGTCTGATTCAACTAGTGGATTAATCTCTTTTCTATTATCTAATCCAAGACTAGCAATGACATTGATGGGTGGAGCAGGAACGGCAATTGGTCTTGGGACATTTGCTGCACAAATTGGATCACTAATTACCGCACCAAAATTAATTGGTCGAATGACGGATAGATTTAGTGGTAAGCCTGGGTTTGAAAATCCATTGGCAGAAGAAGCCAGTCAATTTTTTGATCCACTTTTGATGGGAGCAGCGGGATACACTGCGGTAAGAGGTGGTCTTGCGGCAACTTCAATTGGGTATGATTTAGTACAAAAAATGAAGGCAAAAAGATTAGAGAAACAATTAACAGAAAGATATGCCAGTGGTAAGGGTCCACTTGCTCAAAAGTCAAGACCTAGAGAAAGAGCACAAAGAATTGTTCAAAGAAAGTCTGGACAAATCGGAAAATGGAAACAATTAAGTCCAGCTCTAAAAGGAATTGCGAAAAGATTACCAGCATTCATGGCTGCAGATGTGGCATATGAAATTGATAGAATGTCTGGATATGTGGCAGATCATTCTACAAATAAGATGAATGATAGCCAATTTAAAGAAAACATGACCAATAGTTATGCAGAACTTATATCAACTGTCGGAATTGGTGGTGTTGCCACAGCGTTTGGTGGGATCATAGGAACTGCAGCGTTCCCAGGTCTTGGAACAGCAGCTGGACTTGTTGGTGGTGGTGTTCTTGGTGCAATTGCGAGCATTTACGTTGATGAAGAAGATTTAGATGGAGTTGCTTCAAAAGTATTTGATATGATACATCGCGACATAGCACTTCGACTTGAATCATCTAAAGAAACTCCAGGGACGCCACCAGTCACAGGCAGTCGTCGAAGAGTTGGACGGCGCGAAATAACAGCAAGTGACTATGCAAGAACTCAAGTTGCTGCTACTCCAGTGACAAAAAATTCTGGAAGAAAACTGCTTGATTACATTGGAAACCTTGAATCGCAAGGAAATTATAATGCTGTGAATTATACAGCAGTGCAGCATGGATATCCAAAATCAATGGATTTAACCAATAAGACTCTAGCAGAAGTCTTGGCACTACAAGCACAAATGATCAAAGACGGTGCAGCAAGTAGTGCAGTTGGAAAGTATCAATTTTTGCAAAGCACTCTCAAAGAAGAAGCGCAGAATATGGGTCTTGATTTGGCAAAAACAAAATTCGATCCTGCAACTCAAGACGCATTGATCTATAATCGTTTAGTTAGAATGCGTGGCTACAAAGATTTCGGAAACAATAAAATAACAGCGCACCAATTTGTAAAGAATCTTTCAATGGAATTTGCATCAATTCCAGACCCTGATACTGGCAAAAGTTATTACCAGGGTCTAGCAGGAAACAAGTCTCTTGTAGCATTAGAAAGCATATATTCTGCAATTGGAGCATCACCAACTGATGTGGCATCAGCAGTCAGACTTGCTCAATCTCCTCCAGCACTTCCAGCAGGTGATCGATCTGCGCAATCACCACCAGATTCTCCACTTGTTGCAGATACAGATGCAATAGATGGTGAATCAACTGCAATTACGGCAGAGGCTGCAGCAATGGGGCTTTCTCAATTAAGTGCACAAGTGACTGCTGCTCTGACTGGAATCGATTCTAGAATAAATGCTCTAGAAAACTCAAATCAAGATCGATCAATTAATGTTAGAAATAGAGAATCTACGATCGAAGAACTTCGAAGAGTTTATGGTGGATAAAAAAAGGGGAGCATCAGCTCCCCCGAAAACATCGATGGTTTTCTAATCGAAATTACTCAGCAGCAAGTTTCTCGAAGAATGCCATGTCATCATCTTCGACAGTGACATCCTCAGCAGTGACTCGCTTGGCAGGAGCAGAGCGAATGACAGGAGCGGCTGCTTCCTCATCATCAACTCGCTTTGCGGTTGCGCCAGACACACCACCAGCACCAAGAACCTTATCCAACTTCGCCTTGAGTTCATCATAGGACTTGAAGTTATCAGGCTTCAAGAAATCCTTGAGTGAATGGGCAGACTTCCAGACCTGTTCAATCTTCGCATCGTCGCCATTCAACAATGGAGCAGGAGATTCAAACTCCGACTTGTCATAGTTGCGATAGCCTTCAACGTTGCGAATCTTGACCTTGAAGTTTGCACCCTTCCAGAAATCAAACGGATTCATTGGAGTTTCATCAGCAAACTGCGGCTCAAGTTGTTCCTTGATCTTGTCGAAAATTTTCTTTCCGAACTTGTAAAGGAAAACCTTGCCTTCATTCTGCGGACGCTTTGCGTCAGAGATCACAAGAACGTTTGCGATGTAGGTCAACTTGCGCTTCTGCTTACGAGCAATTTCCTTGTTGGCTTCAATGCCAGAATTCCAAAGAACTGTGTTGTATTCAGAAACAGGATCGGTCTTGCCAAGAGTTGTGAGAGAATTCTCAATGTACCAACCACCTGGACCTTGGAAACCGTGTGACCAGATTTGTACCCACGGAAGACCATCCTCACCATCAACGGCTGGCGTATCAAGAAAACGGATAACTGCGTATCCATTGCCAGCAGCGTCAACTTCTGGTTGCCAGAAACGATCATCGACGTTCTTGCCACCACCATTACCTGCTGAAGAAGCCTCAACTGCTTTCTTCAACTTATCAAGGGAAGAACCCTTCTTTAGACTAGATAGACTCATTTGTATTCTCCGTATAGCGTTGTATTAATGTATATCGACTTGTCCACTTTTGTCATCACCATATCATTATATATCATTTCAGTCGGCAAGTAAAGTTTCCTTTGTCAGTTGCTTATACTTGTCAACATTCACTGCAAGAAAAGCACCATACTTGCGCACCTTTCTTGAAATCTTGGGATAGATGATGTCATCAGAAATCTTCTTGTCCCAAATTCGAATAAAGTCGAAGATGTTATTGAGAATGACCATTGTCTCAATCGTTACATCTTTTTGGAGGAATGCAACTAACAATTTTGGAAATTGTCCATCTTCGACTTTAAATAGTTCGTTGAAATTATCTTTGTTTGCAATCTTTTCAAGATCCTCAACGTAGATCTTGCTCATCGAATCTGTCTTTCGTTTCCATTCTCTGTATGTGGACTCAGCCTCTTCTTCAAGTAGACTTTTGGTCCAATTATCATCACTGTGTACAAAATTAGCAACCAGAAATGGAACCATCTCATCGTCGCGATACTTCCGCGCAAGACGGTGAAATAAAAATTTGTCGCGACGTTTTTGAAATGCATCTATTGAAACTCGAGTCTTGCCATCGTATTGAAAGAAGTTATATTTTTCTGAAGTAAAGTGTAACTTGATGGCTTGATACAATCCGTAGAGATCATATCCGTTCAACGTGTCACTCCTCGACGAATCTTATCCATATATTGCTGCATTTGTTCTAATGTTTCTTCGTCTAGTTCAGTTTCTTTTTCCTGTTTGGCATTTTCTTCAACAACTGCCTTAACCAAATCAGATGCACTCTTAGTCATTGTAAAGATAGCAGGAAGAACTAACCACCACATGCTTGATTGCATTACATAAATCATAACGCCAGTGAACGACCAAGAAAATATATTCCAAATTAATAACTGCCAACTCATATGGGCAACCTACCTCCGCGTGGAAGATATCTTAATTCCATTGCCTCGCTCTCAATTAAACCTTTTAGAGCATCATTGATCAAACTTGCTGTGACTTCAATTTCAAGATTGTTGCGTTCGCAGTATGATGTAATTGCATCCATGTGATCGATCTTTTCAACAATTGCCATTTGCATGATCATCATAGAGAAATTATTTTTTTCTTCGCGACTTGCCATATTAGATCTCATATGTGCTCAAGGAATTGTTCAACTGCTGAGTAACACGAACAAATGTTGCACGCTTACTCAACTCCTTCAATTCACTTGCTCCAACATAGGTACACGCTGAACGCAGACCACCTAAAATATCTTGCATTGTTCTACTGACTTCACCACGATATGGAATCTCAACCGTCTTACCTTCAGAGGCTCGATAGTTTGCCACACCACCATTATGCAGATCCATAGCAGTATCAGAACTCATACCATAGAACTTATTCTCACCAAACGGAGATGCTCCACCCTCTTTATGTCCTGCAAGCATTCCACCAAGCATCACAAAGTCGGCACCCGCAGCAAATGCTTTCACAACATCTCCAGGAACGGAACACCCTCCATCCGCTATGATGTGACCCTTGAGACCATGTGCAGCATCTGCGCACTCAATAACTGCACTCAACTGCGGGTAGCCGATACCAGTCATCTTCCTGGTTGTACAAACAGAACCAGGACCAATACCAACCTTCACAATGTCAACACCTGCGAGAATCAATTCCTCAGTCATCTCTGGTGTGACAACATTACCTGCCATTAGAACTACACTAGGATAACGATCACGAAATTTCTTGATGAAGTCGACAAACGTTTGTGTGTAACCATTCGCAACATCAATACAAACTCGCATCAGACGATTGCCAACAACGCTGTACACATTGTCGAACTTTTGTAAATCTTCGTCGCTAATTCCCATTGAATAAATGGTGCTGTCTAATTTTTTAGCAAAATGCTCAATGAGTTTTGTATCACTATAATGTTTTGTCAGTGCAACCATGCAATGGTGCTTGTTAAACTCTGCATCCATCTCTAGTGTTCCAACACCATCCATATTCGCTGCGATGATTGGAACACCAAACCAAGAGTTATAACTTCGAAAGGTGAACAATCTTTCAAGTTTTACTTGACTCCTTGAGGATAAAGCAGATCGCTTTGGTGTTATGAGAACGTCTTTATAATCTAATTTCACATCTTCAACGATACGCATAAAACCTCATTGATAAAATATATGATTGCCAATTTTACGAATTAACTTCTTTTGATTTGCCCATGCTGGATCAACATAGTCTGCATGGAAATACTTTGCAGATCCAATTATACCGTAGTGCTGTTTAGAAATCAATATATTCTCTGCAATCTTGATAGAATCAAGCCATGCAGAACTATTGCGATAAACAGTTTTCTTACCTTCACAGACCCAAGAGAATTGGCAGGTGCCTTTGATGCGCTGATGAACAACACCGCACACAGTCCGTGGATACTGTCTGCTCTTGACGCGATTCATGGTGACTTCAGCAACAGCAATTTTACCATTGCGTGGCTCACCACCTGCCTCAAAGTAAATGTTGCGTGCAAGGCACTCAACTTCTTTCAAGACCAATTGTTTCTTTTCGTAAGAGAGATTTAGAAACTCGACTTTGTGATTTAGAGTTTCGAGTTCTGATGTCAAGAGCACATTCGCTGTTTGCTGTGCATCTAATTTATCTTGCATCTTATTGACCATACTAAATGGTAAATATAGTGTGAAGAATAAAAGAGCAAACAGCCCACCCCACATACAGAACAAATTGTGATTGCGATCAAAATATTTTTCTACATTACAAAGTGTATCTACTGCATTCATGTTTAGGTCTCCATTATTGCAGTGGAAAGAAAAGGTTGGTGGTTCGCACCACCACCCCAGACTCGTTCTGTTACCAAGCGGTCAACTCTTAGCCATTACTTGCCGTTTGAAATAAAATCATTCAACCGTGTGGCTTTATCCAAAACATCATCCTCAGTAAAATACTTCGGATAATTTGGTTGAGATGGAAGTTGTGTTTTGTTTCCCATTGCTGCGGAGCACAATACTTCCCATTCGCTTTTAATGGTTGAGTGTCGAGTATTAAACTCTTCGCTCAGCATATCTTTTGCGAGTTTTACCAACTCTAGTCTAATTTCATAAGGTGTCATAGTCATTTTCATCTCCTTTGTGTGTTGTGTGTGTTATGACAAATGGTGCGTTTATTCTGTTTCCAAGAAAACCCACCGAAAACTCAGGTAATCTATGACTGCAATTAAGCAGCTAGAGCCATTTCGTAGTAATCGTCATTTGCGTTTACTTTCTTTGCGCTGATTAAGTCAGTCGCCTCACTGGTTGCTGTCGGGTTATTACTTGCCCTGTCGAAGCCAAATTCATCCCCATAAGATAGCCACCACGTACATTACTGCAGAGGTGATGGGCATTTGGTGGAGATGTCGGGGGTCGAACCCGAGTCCAGAACACCTTTAGTCGTCAGTTTACAACCATTATTCGGTTATGAGAATATCTCTATTTGCAACATGCTCATTGTATGCAGTCTGTGCTGCTTCTACTTCACTGTACGGAGCATTTTCTTCCAAATTGCGGACAATCGCGTCAGTTAGAATTTCTTTCAATTCTCCTAATCTATCATTGTATTCTTCTTCTGTCATGATAATATTTAGCCATTCAGAATTTTTGCAACAGCATTCATCGTTGCGGAAATACGACCGATGTCGCGAAGTTGTTCAACTGTCATTCCTTCTTTTTTGAGGGTATCGTAGTGTGCCTTTACACAGAAATGACACTTACCAACAATTGACGCAGCAAGAGAATATGCTTCAAAATTAACTTTTGAAGTGCCACCATGGCTCATAATCGCATTCATACGAAGTTGTGCAGGCAATCCTTTGAGTGCAGGATCTTCTGCCATCTCAACATATGGATACCAGACATTGTTTTGTGCCATGATCGATGCAGCACTCAATGCTGCATCGGCTTCCTTGCGATCTTCCAATTCTGCATCAAATGCAGTAGCAAGCCGACTATTTCCAGTTGCAAATGCTGCAGCGAGTGCGCATCCAGTTGCAACTTTTGGATCAAGCGTACTGCGATTAATCACAGCATCAAGATTCAAACGAATATCTTTAGCATATTCTGGAATTGCTTCCTTGATGATATCAACCCACATTTGCTGTTTCCCTCTGTTGTCTTGCAGCGATTCTGTCAGCCATCATCTTCATTCCAATTTCGTATGCTTCACGTGCTTTTGCAAGACGTTCTTCATCCATGTCATGCCAGCCAACACACTTCCCTGTTGGGCTGCGACCACAGTCACACGTTGCATTTCCAATTCGTGCAATTTCAGGAGGAATTGTATGTGCTAGACTTTCGCTCATGATTATTTCTCCAGTGTAAATTTATATTTACACAACTCTGTCGCAGCGGTCAAAGAGATATCTCTTTGCTGTACGCATTTCTGCATTGTTCAAAAAACCATCACCATTCTTATCAGCAGTTTCAAAAAGTGACTTTGTAACTGTGCAGTAGCGATTAATGTCATCAAATGATACTTTGCCGTCCCTGTCAAAGTCATATTGTGCTACGCGATCTTGCGCCAATACTGGAGCAGAAACGAGAGCGAATGCTAGAATTAATTTCTTCATTTTGATTTCCTTTAGTAAAGTATATTTGTAAAAGTAATTAACAACCAAAATGCTCCGAAACAAATCAACGGAATTAAAACTAACCCCCATTCCTGTAAAAATCGCAGAGCCTTATTCATGATTTTTGTACTGACATGTGTAAACGTATCGAACATCTGGATTCCATTGAACTAAACCAGGTTTATGTTTCAATCTTCCATCAAACGCCACTATTTGTCCTGGAACAAAATCGATGGCTAACTCTTTTTCACCGTACATATTATAAAACAATGTCTCACCACCGTTATCTGTATCCCATATTGTGTTTATGTAATACAATATAGTAAAGACATAACCATCAGTATGTGGATAATATCTGCTACCAGCCAAAGTACCATTTATCCAACTCCTAACTCGAGAACGATTGTGAACAATTTTTTTAATAAACTCGTGTTTATTCAAACCAAAATCGTTATCCTCTTCATCAGAAAATATACAACTATGAAACGAACCCAACTTACTTGATTTATAACCTATATCAGAATGATTCCCAAACATATACTTTGAAAACACAGCAAACATATAGAAATCATTTTGCTCTTGAGCAGTAAAAATATTCTGATATATGTCAATACTAGATCCGCAGGTAAGTTTTAATGATTTGTATACCATACACCATTCAAGCGGCGTTCAATGTTGCTTCGCCGATCTGGCGACCACACTGGCAAAGTTCACCCGTCTGCAAAGCATCGAGAACACGAAGTGTCTCATCTGCATTACGACCGACAGCAAGACTATTCACGGTAACATGCTGAATGACATTTTCTGGATCAACGATGAATGTTGCACGGAGTGCCGCACCTGCTGGTTTATAGAAAACGCCAAGTTGTTGAACAAGACCTTGTTCATCATCATGCCACTCATCACTACGCGCAGTGTCAGCAAAGAACCAAGAAGTGGTTGTTCTGAGACCTTCGTGTGCATTCTTCCATGCGAGTTTGCAGAATTCATTGTCAGTTGAACCGATGAGAAGAACTGCATCACGATCAGCAAAGTCCTTGTTCAACTTATCGTATGCAATAATTTCGGTTGGACAAACGAATGTAAAATCTTTTGGATAGTAAACAATAACCTTCCACTTTCCTTCGAATGATGTTTCAGTAATATCTTCAAAAGCATTGTCAGGTGTAAGAGCACCAGGTTTGACACCAGTGATGCGAAATTCTTCTAACTTATCTCCAACTGTCTTCATGTTCAAACTCCTGTATAATGAAAACCTATACGAAACCTATACACGATCGTATATATGTCAATTTTACGAAAAATTATAAGTTTTTTTGATTGTTTAATCTAATCGAAACGATTAAGATTCTCTATCATGCCAGACATTCTTATTCTACTATACAAGATCAACCTTGTCAAGTTTTTCTTGGTATGCTTGAATGTATTTCAACAATTATTGACGATATAACTCTAATTCATCCTCTTACACTACAAGAGTCTGACAGAAGTTTGCAGTATCTACGCCAATGAGGATAATGACCTGTTTCGGATCCAATCCTGTCATCTCTTTGAACATCTGGCGATAGGCAGCGGCTTGCATAAAGTAATTGCCGATGTTCTCTTTCTTCTTGAGACGAACGGAAGTCTTAAAGTCGATGACAGAGAGAATTCCATTATGCTCAGCAATACAGTCTACCGTTCCAGCAAGTTTAAGTTCGTGAGAGAACAGACGATCTTCCAAGCAATGAATGTTATTGACCTTGGCATCTATTTCTTGTTTCATTCGAACGAACAAAGACTTGACGTTTGGTAACATCTCTAGGGATGAGATGTCTTCATTCTTGAGATACATTTCGAGTGCTTTGTGGACGGATGTCCCACGAGTCGTGGCTTTACGAGAGATTTCATTGGCTTTATCATTACCAACTCTCTTGCGCCATTCTAGAATGGCTTCTTTACCATAGTCAGAAAGAACTGTGGTGACTGAAGGGTATTTCTCACCTGTGGGTGTGACATAGCACCGAGTTCCGTCAACGTTCTCTTGAAGAAGTTTCGGGAAATCATGACGAATATGATTAAACATTATTTTCTTTTTCGTACCTTTCAACTGCAATCAAGAAATCTTTGACAAGACTACTACGAACAATGTCATCAGTAGTAAATTCAATGTTGGTAAACGACTGCATCATCTTTGCAATTTCATGAAACTTCTTCATGCCACTTTTGTCTTTGTTATTGCGATAGAGATCAGTCTGTTTATAATCGCCGCAGAAGATAATCTTCGAACGATAACCCACACGAGTCATTATAGTCGACAATTCTTCAAAAGTCATGTTCTGACATTCATCGACAATAATAACGGCATCGTCGAAACTCATACCACGAATGAAACTTGTGGAGATGAATTCAATGCGCCCACATTCTTTTAATGCTTCGTATGAATCTCTTCGACCAAACAGCGTGTGATAGATTTGCATGTAAGGTTGTTCATACAAACTCATTTTATCTTCTACAGATCCTGGAGTGAAACCAAGATCACGCGACTGCACTGCTGAACGCACAATAACAACTTTATGAAATGATGAAGTCTTATCCAAGACTTCTTCAATTGCTTTGTAACAGGCAATAAATGATTTGCCAGTTCCTGCAGAGCCACAGAGCATGATAAAATAATCACCACGCTTGTATGCGTCGAAGAATAATGATTGATTTGTTGTGAGTGGTGCAAACTGCTTCAGTTCAGCAGCCTTGATTCTCGCTGGCTTCTTTTCTATTGGCTGATCACTGAAGACGATTTCAGTGTTTCCGTTTTTCTTTTTAGACACACAATATCCTTATTTTTGAAATAAATTATGTTTCTTCAAGACTTGATCTGTCTTCACGCGCTTGGTGCTCTTGCGCATGACGTCATCTGCTAACTTGCTTCTAGGATTTTGCTCTGCGATTTTATGCAAAACTTCTTTCCAAGTATTATCTGTTTTCTTTCCAGCCATGTCACCAGGTCCAGTGTAACTGAACAATGGTGCGTCGCTGTAATATCTTTCGAGATGAGGATTCTCTGCTTTGAATCCATCATAAGCAGAAACAGACATCGAATATTCTTCAATCTTTTTTGTTTTAGTGTTCACAAACTCATAAGTTGGCATATTAATATTTCCGAAAGTATCCATGGTTTGCCATGTACGCCACAAACTTCACACTTGGATATTCTTTCTTGAGTGAAAGAAATACCTCTAGGTTTCTCGCATCATCATCAAACAGAGATACAGATTTAAATTTGCCAGTATCAAGATATTGTTTGATGAACACACGCTTTGCTTCAGCAGAGGGGAGTCCGAGATTTCCTGCTCTGTGAACATGAACCTGTTTCATATTTAGTCCATACTTCTCAAATGTATTCAAGAAAGTATGCGGATCATCAAAATCAGAACGTGCGGTCAGAACAATGACCTTTGAATTGGGTAGATTTGAATAGGCTTTAAGAGTTTTTGCAGCCTTATCAATAGCACGTTGAATTGGAATAGAAGTCTTATTGAAAAGTTTAGCATCACGAAACTCAGTGAAGTCGTACGATTCACCCTTCTTGAGTTTGTATGTATTGAATTCTTTATTGCTCAGAGACTTCACGCGCTTCCCGTCTTTCACGACATGAACTTGTGCTTTAGTCTGGAATAGAGTTTCGTCAATATCCCAGACGGAAAGATTACCTAATTGTGGACGGATCTGCGAGAACTTTTGCATTCATTTATTTATACCACTCTGGAGTCTGTCGATTCTTCCATGTTGCGAATCGCTTCTTGTAGACTCGATAATAGTTTTTATATGCAGTGATCGAGTCTCCAGGAACCTTTACATCCTCTGGCATGGCTTGCGGCGGCTCGTTGAATATTCCAGTTCGAGGGATGTTATCAGGAGCGAAACTCAACTTCTGAATCACCAACGAGGACTTGTGCTGCTTATCGTTCGTGCCGCCGTAACGATGACGATATTCCTGACAGAGTTCAGAAGCCATATTCCAGAGCCATTGATAGTGATCGAAAGACTCACGAACCCAAATAGCAGAAGGATGATTCCAACTCACTGCATGATACATCGTATCTTCGCGATACTGATCTAACTTCCAACGATGAATCTTGCGATTATTTTTGCTTTTGTCGAAATAATGATTGCCATCTAAAATCCGATGAGCAGTTGACATCAACTGCGCATACTCAACGATCATCTTGACAACATGTTTGTCGCAATGTTCTTGAGCGCAGATTTTCGTATCACGATTTAGATAAAAGATATTCATGCG
>Ga0102865_1000075_pt1 | contig 30573 bp, 32 predicted proteins | sample Colrivmet1449C02_FD_78440 | JGI IMG/M metagenome (GOLD analysis project Ga0102865, IMG submission 78440) | Estuarine microbial communities from the Columbia River estuary - metaG 1449C-02 | ecosystem: Environmental > Aquatic > Marine > Intertidal zone > Estuary | place: USA: Columbia River...
CTGGCCGACCGGGACGTCGCGGTAGAGCGCCTGCGAGGCGGCGACATCGAGGTCGAAGGACAGCCAGGAATAAGGCGTCCAATAGTTGGCCCACTCGACGCCGTAACGGTCGCTGCCGTCGGAGGGCTCGACCGCACCGGCGTCGCCGATGAAGACGAGTTCGGACTGCGTACGCAGATACCAGAACGAAAACGTGCTCTGCAGGTCCTTGAACGCGAGGGTGCGGATGCCGACCTCGGCGCCGCGGGCCGGCACGAGACCCCGCAGCGGGCCGGAGGAGAGCGTGGCGCCACGGACATCGTTGCTATGGAAGCCATAACCAGCCTGGACGAAGTATTCGGTCTTATCCCACGGCCCCCAGGCCAAGGTCAGCTTCGGACTGAACAGTGCCGTCGAGGCGTTCCCCGAGTCGGCCGGGGTGGCGAGGGAGTTAACGTCGGCGAACTGCAGGTCGCCGCGGCCGCCGACCACGCTGCGGAACGTCGGGGTCCACTGCACGCGATGTTCGGCGAAGAGCCCGAGCGTGCCCACGCCCAGCTCATGCTGCGCAGTGGTCGAGAGGCGCGCACGGTCATCCGTGGCGTAGAGGCCGTTGTCGATCCAGTCGTGGCGGAACTGCACGCCAAAGGAAGTCTCCGTGGGGCGACGATCCCATTCGGCATGAATATGACGGACGTAACTGAAACCAGCCGCGGTGCGGGCGTCCTGCTGCTCGAACTGGTCGCCGTTGGTCGGGTCGCTCAGCGCGTAGGTGAAATTGGAAAACAGGTCCAACTCGTAGCGGAAGACGTAGGCCTGGAAGCGGTCTTCGGAGCCTCCGTGGCGATGACGCCAGTCGGCCGACCAGGAAAGGTAGCGGGAATCGCCGCCGTTGGTCGGATCCATGTTACCCCACGGCGAAAGCGCGCCGGACTCAACGAGCGCGAGCGGGATCTGGTCGCTCGTGCGCCACTCGCCCTGATAGAAGCGCAGCGTCGTGGAGAAACCATCATGACCGTCGCCGCGCGACCAGGAGAGCTGGCCGTTGACGCGACGGTAGTTATCGCCCATCAGCCACGGGCCGTCGGAATGGGCGCCTTGCATCGCGTAAAGCAGGTCACCCGAGCCCGCCTTGACGGAATCGGCGACCAGCAGACGGGCATGATCGAACGAGCCGCCCTCGATCAGCAGAAGGCCCTTCGGCAAGGTCTTGAAAGTATCGAGGTAAGCCGCGCCGGCGGTGCCGAAATCTCCGGTCTGGGCGTAGTAAGGCCCCTTCTGATAGTTCACCCGTTCGACGAGCTCCGGGATCAGGAAGTTCATGTCGGCGTAACCCTGACCATGCCCATGCGAGGGCATGTTGAGCGGCACGCCGTCGAGGAAAGTCGCGAAGTCGGTGCCGTGGTCCAGATTGAACCCCCGCATGAAATACTGGTTGGCCTTACCACCACCGGCGTGCTGCGTGATGATCAGGCCCGGGACCGTCTCCAACACCTCGCCCGGACGGAGCAGCGGACGCTCCCCCAGTTGCACCGCCCCCGTCACGCCGATGGTGGCGGAATCAGCCACGCCGAGCAGGCTGTCCTGACGGCCCATGACGATGATCTTGCCGAGAGGCTTGGGCTCAGGGTCGGCGTGGGCGACGGTCAGGGCGGAAGCGGCGATGAGCAGGGGCAGCAGACGCATGAGCAAAAAGTAGGAGCGACCTCAGAGATTACGAGGAAAGAAAAGGCGGCTTCGTCCGCCCAGACGAAGCCGCCGGGCCATGAACCTCAGAAATTCAGGCGCAGGCCGGCCTCGACGCCGCGGCCTGGCATCGGGAGCGCGCCCTTGATGAACGACGACGCATTGCGGGCTTCCTGATCGAGGAGATTGATCGCGCGCAGCGTGAACTGCCCGCTCAGCTTATCGAAGGTGAACGGGCGGGTGAGGCTGGCGCCGACCATCGTGAAGCCCGCGGTGCGGGTCTCGTCGGGCGCGGTGTGGTTCTGCGCGAGGTGATAGGTCGCGTCGAGGCGCCAGGTCCAACCCGACTCGAGGCCGTGCAAGGCCGCGCCGATGCGTCCGGGCGAGATCCGCGGCAGGGCCTCGGAAGTGTCGGTGTTAGAAGCGCGGACGAAGTCGCCATACCACTCCAGACCGAGCTTGGAGACCGGGGTGTCGACGAACTGGAAGTTCACCTTCACTTCGGAGCCGAAGAAATCCGCGGGCACAGAGGTGAAGTCATAACGGGCAAGTTCGTCGGCGCCGCCGCTGGAGTAATCGGGGCCGCCGCTGGCGGTCAGGTCGGGACCGTAGCCGTTGCGCTGCAGCGCGATGAAGGAGGAGAAGCGGTTGTAGTAGACCGAGAAGCTGCCGGAGACCGCGCCACGGACCTTGGCGAGTTCCAGTTCGAGGCCGAAGCCCTGTTCCTTGCCGAGGTCGCGGTCGCCGACCTCATAGACGTCCGTGGCCACGTGCGGGCCGTCGGCGTAGAGCTCCTGGAAGTTCGGGGCGCGCTCGGTGCGGGTCAGGTTGACCGTGGAGGTCCAGGAAGGATTCAGATCCTTGGCCCACGCAAAGGCGAAGCTCGCCGGCGTGAAGGAAGCCGCGTCGGCGGCAGGGTTGACGCCAAGGGCGCCCGCGTGCGTCCAGGCGGACGCATCGACCTGCGCGTGCTCGATACGGAAGCCGTAGCGTAGACGCTGGTCAGGGGCGAGGGTCTGCACGAAGGAGCCGAACGTGGCCATGGCGGCATTGCGCGTATCGGGCAGGAAAGCCTCGTCGCCGGTCACGCCGAAATCGAAGCGGCTGGCCTGCAGGCCCACGACGCCTTCGACCGAACCGATCTTCACCAGCTCGACATCGAGGCGACCGTCCCAACCGTCATTGGCGAAGGTGCTGCCGGGCGCGCCCGCTTCGAATTCCGTGTGCGCATAGTCGGCGGCGCCGACGCGGTAAGCGAGGGAACGGACGAAAGAGCCGGCGACCTCCGCCTTGCCCGCGAGGTCCCAGCGACGCTGGCGCAGACCGATGCTGATATCCTGCTCGGCGACGCCGTAAGTAGAATCGAGTCCGGAATACGAAAGACCCACGTAGCCATTGGACGTGAGATAGGAGACGCCGACGCCGGCGCCGCGGTTATCGGCCGAAGTATCGGCGATGCGGCCCACCGGCGTGCGGAGATCGTCCGTCGACTTGTCAAAGCCATCGACATGGTAGGAGAAGGAACCGACCGAGCCTTCGGCGAGCACGCCGGCGGAACGGAGGCCGTCGACGGAACCGATGCGGCCCACGACCGACTGACGCTGGGCGAGGCGCTGGTCCGGGATGCGCGCATCGACGAGATTGATGACGCCGCCGAGGATGCTCGTGCTGTAGAGCAATGCCGCCGGACCGCGGAGGACCTGGGCTTCGCGGATGGCGAGAGGGTCGACGCTCACCGCGTGGTCCGGACTGGAGGACGAGGCGTCGAGGCTGTTGACGCCGTTCTGGGTGATCTTGAGACGATCGCCGTCGAGGCCGCGGATGACCGGGCGGCCGGCGTTGGGACCGAAGTAGCTCGAAACCACGCCGGGGAGGTCGGCGAGCAGGTCGCCGATGTTGGATTGGGAAAGGCGGTCGAGGTCGGCGCTCGAGAGGATGAGGGTCGGCGTCACCGCCGTGACCTCGCCGCCGATGGCCGTGCCCTTGACCACGACCGTCTTGAGTTTCTCGGGGGCGGCAGGCTTGTCTTGGGCGGCCAAGGCGAGCGTCGAGGCGGCGAGCATGAAGACGGGACGGAGGGCGGGGAACAGGCGGGTTTTCATAGGAATACCAGATGCAATACTATTGCATTAAGCCAAAGCAAGTGGAAATCCTCGGGTTGCAGTCGTGCGATAATTCCACGGACTACCCCCAACCCCATGAGCGAGTCCTCCCCCACCCCTGAGGCCATCCATTCGGATGCCTTCCTGGCGCGCCTGATGCGCGACCAGCTCAAGCTCTCGATCGCCTGCGCCCTGTGCTTCGCGGTGGCGCTCGTCGCCCTGCCCTTGCTGAATTATTATCAGCCGGCGTTCATGGCCCAGCGCGTCTTCGGGTTCACCCTCACGTGGCTGATCCTCGGCGTCCTCTTCTTCCCCTTCGTCTGGATCATTTCCTATGTCTTCATCAAGCGCTCCATCGCGCTCGAGGACGCCGAAGCCCAAGCCGCTAAGGACGGCCTGACCAAATAACATGAACGCCCTCGTCGCCGCCGCCGGCATCGATCCCTGGATCGCCGTCTGCTCGCTCGTCACCGTCGTCATCACCGTCGGCATGGGCTTCTGGACCGCCGGCAAGTCCAAGAGCGCCGGCGACTTCTTCGTCGCAGGTCGCTCGGTCTCCGTCGGCTGGAACGCCTCCGCCATCTCGGGTGAATACCTCTCCGCCGCTTCGTTCATGGGCGTCGCCGGCATGGTCATGGCCACGGGTTACGACGCGCTCTGGTATCCCGTCTGCTACGCCTGCGGTTACCTCTTCCTGCTGCTCTTCATCGCCGGTCCGCTGCGTCGCTTCGGCGCCTACACCATCCCCGACTTCGCCGAGGGCCGTTATGATTCGCCGATGTTCCGCAAGATCGCGGTCTGCTTCGTGCTCTTCATCGGCTTCTTCTACACCATGCCCCAGATGAAGGGCGCGGGCACCACGCTGGCATATATCTTCCCAGGCCTGCCTTATTGGGCCGGCGTCGTGGTCGTGGGCGCGGTCATCACCCTCAACGTCTCGCTCGGCGGCATGAAGGGCATCACGCTCGTGCAGGCCTTCCAGTATTGGCTCAAGGTCTTCGCCATCACCCTGCCCATCTTCGTGCTCGCCGCGGTCGTCGGCCAGTACCAGCAGCACCTCGCCGTCAACCAGACCGCCCAGGAGACCACCGTGACCGCGGTGCCTGGCATCGAGCGCAAGGCGCTCCCGGCCAAGGCTCCGAAGGACGAGGCCTGGATCGCTCCGTTCGGCAAGCTCACCACCAAGGCCGTCGACGCCTCCATCGCCGCGGCCAGCACCCCGGAGGAGAAGACCGCGCTCGAGGCGAACAAGAAGCCCTACTCGCTCCTCTACACCTACTCGCTGATCATCGCGCTCGTCTGCGGCACCGCCGGCCTGCCGCACATCCTCGTCCGCTTCTACACGAACCCCGACGGCGTCGCCGCCAAGCGCACCACGATGTGGGTGATGATCCTGATCGGCGTCTTCTACGTCTTCCCGCCCGTCTACGGCGTCATCGGCCGTTCGCTCACGCCCGAGCTCTACGACGCGGTCGGCGCGAAGGGTACGGACAAGGTCGTGCTCGAACTGCCCACGCTGCTCGCCGGCCGCGACCACCCGCTGCTCGGTTCCGTCCTCTCCGGCATCACCTGCGCCGGCGCCTTCGCCGCGTTCATGTCGACCTTCTCCGGCCTGCTCGTCTCGATGTCCAGCGCCCTCGCGCACGACATCTACGGCCGCATGCTCCGCCCGACCTCCTCCCCGGAACAGCGTCTGAAGGCCTTCAAATGGTCGGCCCTGATCGTCGGCGTCGTCGCCGTCGGCCTCGGCTCGCAGGTCGAAGCCCTCGAGATCAACTTCATGGTCGGCCAGGCCTTCGCCATCGCGGCGGCCAGCTACTTCCCGCTGCTCTTCATGAGCGTCTGGTGGCGCGGCATGACCATGCGCGGCGCGGCCACGGGCATGCTCGTCGGCGGCCTCAGCGCGTTGGCTTCCATCACCCTGACCTCCGTCTCCGACGTCGCCGTCGCCAAGGCGAAGAAGCTGACCGACGCCGCCGAACTCGCCGCCTACTGGGCCGACCATCCGCTCGCCAAGGGCATCGCCGACTTCTGGGTCGCGCACCCGCTCGCCCGCATCCTCTGCGAACAGCCCGCCATCTGGGCCGTGCCGCTGTCGATCCTGCTGATGATCTTCGTCTCGAAGGCCACCGCCGCGACCGTGCCGGCCGACATCCGCATGAAGATGCTCGTCCTCCATGCCCCGGAAGCCCTGGGCCTGAAGCAGGAATACATCAAGGAGCACGAAGGCCTCGGCGGACACTGAGCTGGCTTCCGCGGGGTGGAATATTCCCGCCCCGTGGAAACTTGAAACTTGGAAGTCCCACTGGGGGTGTCTTTGCTGACGGCGTGTCCACCGAACTCACCGAAGACGACTCCCGCGCCTATGGCGTCGTCCAGGCGTTCTCCCTCTTCCTCTCCGCTGGCGCGCTCTACGCGGCGATCCTGATGTCCTACAAGGGCGGCCAGGTCTTCCTCGGTCACGTCGCCGACCCTTATGACCGCGTCGTCTGGGTGGGCGTCGGCATCGGCATCCCCACCGCGCTCTGCGGGGCAGTGATCGCTTACCTCGCCGGCATGGATCGTCCCTGGGGCGCTCTCCGTATCGCCGCCACCACGTTGCTCGTCGGTAATCTCGCCGTGCCCGCCGCCTGGGGCGTCCTTTGGCTGCTCCGCCACGGCTACGTCCGCTTCTGATATGTCCGGCCCCATCGTCATCGTCACCCGCGGCAGCCCGCTGGCCCTCCAGCAGACGCACGACGCTGCTGCGCGCCTGCAGGCGGCGCTCGGCCGGCCCACCGAGATCCGCATCCTGACCACGACCGGCGACCGCCAGGCCAGCTGGTCCCTCGAGAAGCAAGGCGGTAAGGGCCTCTTCACCGCCGAGCTCGAGCAGGCCCTCCTGCGCGGCGAAGCCGACCTCGCGATCCACAGTTCTAAGGACCTGCCGACCGAGATGCCGGCCGGCCTCGCCATCGCCGTCTGCCTGCCGCGACAAGACGCGCGCGATGTGCTCGTGCGCCGCACCGACATCGCCAGCCCGAAGCTCATCGCCACCGGCAGCCCGCGCCGTCGCGCGCAGGGCGCCCTCGCCTTCCCCCAGGCGCAGTGGACGGAGCTGCGCGGCAACGTCGACACGCGCCTGAAGAAACTCGCCAACGGCGACGCCGACGCGTCATACCTCGCCGCCTCCGGACTCAACCGTCTCGGCATCAAGGAATGGCCTGGCCTGAGCCTCGAGCCCGTCGCACTCACCGACATGGTGCCCGCCGCCGGCCAAGGCGCCGTCGCCATCCAGTCCCGCTCCGCCGAAGTCGCGCAGTATGTCGCCGCCGGCTGCGCCGCCACGACCTACTCCGTGACCGTCGAGCGCCTGTTCCTCGCCAAGCTCGGCGAGGGTTGCCACACCGCGTTCGCCTGCCACCACGCCGCGGGCCGCGTGCATCTCTTCCGCGCCGACTTCGGTCGCCGCGACTTCGCTTTCCCCGTCACCGACCTCGCCGCGGCTTCCGCGCTGGCCGACGACATCCTCCGCCAGATCCTGCCCCGCTGAACATGAGCAAACTCCCCCTGCGCGACCGTATGGTCGTCCTCACCCGTCCGGAAGGACGCGGCGCCGACTGGAAGGACGCGCTCGTCGAAGCCGGCGCGGCCGTCTCCGAACTCCCGCTGCTCGAGATCAAGTTCGAGCCCGATGACACCGTCCTCAGCGAAGTCCTCGACGCCATGGGCGAATACGACTGGGTCGTCTTCACCAGCGCCAACGGCGTGCGCGGTTTCTTCGACCGCTTCTTCGAGCGCTTCACCGACATCCGTTCCGTCGGCGGCGTGCGCTTCGCCTGCCTCGGCCCCGCGACGGAGAAAGCCCTGCGCCAATACCACCTCGATTCCGACCTCACCGCCACGCAGAACGACGCCCTTTCGCTCGGTCGCGAACTGATGTCCAAGCACGACGTCGAGAACCAGAAGCTCCTCGTCGTCACCGGCAACCTCAACACCCCCGAGCTGCCCCGCCTGCTCGCCGACGGGGCCATGGCGATCGTCGACGTGATCAAGGTCTACGCGACCGAAGAGAAGTCCGTCGCCGAATCCCCCGAGGCCGCCGAGTTCCGTCGCCGCGGCGCCGATGCGATCGTGTTCGCGAGTCCTTCGGCGGTGGAATCCTTCCTGCACCAGGCTGCGTCGCTGCGCCCTGACGCCGGTGCGCGCCAGCCCAAGGCCGTCGCCATCGGCGCCACGACCGCCGACGCGCTCCGCAAGGCCGGCATCCCGCTGGCCGGCACGGCTGCGGCGCCGACCGCCGTCGCCATTCGCAACGCGGTGATCGAAGCCCTCGCATGATCGGCAAGGCGCGCATCAAGGTCTGCGGAATCACCCGCGCCGCCGACGCCGCCACGGCCCTCGCCCAAGGCGCCGACTTCCTCGGCGTGAACTGCTGGCCGGGTTCGGCCCGCTGCGTGCCCGCCGCCGCCCGCGCCCAACTGCTCCGCGAGATCCCGGCGGCCAAGCGAATCGCCGTGACGGTCAATCCGTCCGTCGCCGAAGCGACCGCGTTGCTGGCCGAAGGCTTCGCCATCGTGCAGGCCCATTTCGATCCGACCAAAGCGGAGTGCGACCCCAAGGCGCTCTCCGCGGCCGTGGGCCCCGCCCGCCTCTGGCTCGCGCCCAAGCTCGCCGACGGCGCCGAATGGCCCGCTGACCTGATTCCGCTGGCCGTCGGATTCGTCCACGACGCCCATGCCAAGGATGCCTTCGGGGGCACCGGCAAGACCTCCGACTGGACCCGCTTCGCCCAACTGCGTAAGCGCTATCCAGACTCCCAGTGGTTGCTGGCCGGTGGACTGGGACCCGACAATATCCTGGCCGCGGCGGCCTCCGGAGCGGACTTTTTCGACCTGAACAGCGGTATCGAACTGGCGCCAGGCCTCAAATCTGCCGAAAAACTGTCGGCCGTCGCCGACGCCCTGCTCAAAAATACTCAATCGTAAGTCCTACCCCCTCTTACCGGGACTTGGCACGGGGGGTGCATAAGTGGACTTGCTCAACCGAACGCCTAACCCAACCTAACACACCACCATGAAGCTCGTCGTCGCCATCATCAAACCGTTCAAACTTGAAGAAGTTAAGGACGCCCTCGCCGAGATCGGCATCGAGGGAATGACCGTAACCGAAGTCAAGGGCTTCGGTCGCCAGAAGGGTCACACCGAAATCTACCGCGGCTCGGAATACACCGTCGACTTCCTCCCCAAGGTGAAAATCGAAGCAGCCGTGGCTGACGAGCAGGTCGAAAAGGCCATCGCCACCATCTCCAAGGCCGCCCAGACCGGCAAGATCGGTGACGGCAAGATCTTCGTCCTCGGCCTGACCGACGTGATCCGCATCCGCACCGGCGAGCGCGGTCCGGCGGCCATCTAAGCCTCGGTCACACTTAAGCAAAAGGGCGTCCTGCGGGACGCCCTTTTTGTTGGCTCACTTCGCCGCTTTGGCCGCAGCCTTCGCCGCCGCCTTGGCCGCGTCGCGCTTGGCGAGCATGCCGGGCGAATTCCACTTGATCACGTGATACGTGGCCGGGACGTCCCCGGCGTTACGGATCGCATGGTCGATATTCGAGGCCTGAAAGATGACCGAGCCTGGGCCCAGTTTCACCCAGTCGCCCGCGACGAGCGCCTCGACGGTGCCCTCCTTGACGATGAGCAGCTCCTCGTCGGCATGCTGGTGGGGCGGGTGCGCCGCCTGCCCCGGGTTCAGCGTCGTGATATGGTATTCGAGTTCATCGAGGGTCGCGGTCGGCGCCTGGCAGACCTTGCGATAGGCCCCGACCTTCGTCGGCTTCACCACCAACTTCTCCCAGTCGAAGGCCATCGACCCCATGATGGGCTTGGCGGCGGGCACGTCGGCGGCGAGCGGGGTCTGGCCGATGAAGCCGGTGAGGCCGAGGCAGACGGCAGCGGTCAGGGCGGCGACGACGAGGTCGCGACGGTTCGGGGTAGGCATAGGACTTTGATAGGAAACCTGCCGAGGGGAGTAAAGAGCCCATCCAGACGCCTTGCCCTCGGGCCGACCCCGAGCTTAATCTCCGGCATGCTTCGCCCCGCGCACCGATGGACGGCCGCCCTGCTCTGCCTGGCGACCCTGCTGGTCGGCTGCGGCGACGGACGGACCACCGCTGAGAAAAAGGCCGCCGAGGGCTACCTGATCATCAATAACATGGCCGAGCCGTCCGGACTAGACCCTCAGACGGTCACCGGCCTCAGCGAAAGCCACATCGTCGGCGCGCTCTTCGAAGGTTTGGTCAATTACGACCCCAAGGACCTGCACCCGATCCCGGGTATCGCCGAGAGCTGGACGATGTCGAAGGACGGCAAGACCTGGACCTTCCGTCTCCGCCAGACGGCCAAGTGGTCCAACGGCGACCCGATCACGTCGGCGGATTTCCTCTTCAGCTATGAACGCATGCTGCGGCCGAGCTTCGGAGCGGAATACGCTTCGATGCTGCACGGCATCCGCGGCGCCAAGGATTTCGCCGCCGGGAAGACGAAGGACTTCCGGACCGTCGGCGTGCGGGCGCCCGACACGCACACGGTGGTCATCGAACTCGAGCACCCGATCCCTTATTTCCTCCAGCTCCTCTGCCACCACAGCTGGATCCCGGTGCACCCGCCGACGATCCTCAAGTTCGGCGGCATCGACGCCCTGAACACGCCGTGGACGCGCCCCGGCGCGATGGTCAGCAGCGGTGCTTTCACGCTCGAAAGCTGGGAGGTCGCGCGTCGCGTGGTCGTGCGCAAGAACCCGCTCTACTGGAACGCCAAGGAAGTCTCGCTCAACGCCGTGGAGTTCCGCGCCATCGCCGACCTCTTCGCCGAAGAACGCGCCTTCCGCGGCGGCGAACTGCACATCACCGGGGCGGTGCCGCCCTACAAAGTGGCCAAGCTCCGCGCAGACAAGGCCCCGCAGCTGCGCATCGACCCCTTCCTCGCGACCGCGTTCGTCTGGGTCAATTGTGACATCAAAGGCGATAAGCCCGCGGACGTCGCCGCGCGCAAGGCGCTCACCGACCCGCGGGTCCGCCGCGCGCTCGGCATGGCCATCGACCGTAACCTGATCGCCGAGAAAGTCCTGCGGGCCGGCGAGAAACCCGCGCTCCACTTCACGCCGCCCGGCACAGGCGGATTCCAGCCGACCGCGCGATGGAAGCAGGATGCAGCCGAAGCCCGTCGCCTCCTCGCCGAAGCCGGCTACCCTGGCGGCAAAGGCCTCCCGAAGTTCGACTACCTCTACGCGACCTCCGAAGGCCAGCAGATGGTCGCGCAGGCTTACCAAGAGATGTGGCGCCGCGAACTCGGCGTCGAAGTCGAACTACGCAACCTGGAATGGAAGGTCTACCTGACCGCCATGCGCAAAGGCGAATTCCACCTCTGCCGCGGCGCCTGGGTCGGAGACTACAACGACCCCAACACCTTCCTCGAGATGCTCATCACCGGCAACGAGCTCAATAACTGCAATTGGAGCGACGCGGAATACGACCGCCTGCTCGGGCTCGCCGCGCGTGAGACCGACGCCGCCAAGCGCTTCGGCTACTTCCAGCTCGCCGAGGCCCGGCTGGTCGAACAAGCGCCCGTTCTCCCCGTCGTCTTCAATACGAACAAGTATCTGATGCGCCCGGAAGTCCGGGGCTGGCACTCCACCCTGCTCGACCAGCACCCGCTTTCCGCCGTCCGGCTCGTGCCGACCCCGGCGAAAGGGGATTGAAGCGGCCCGACCTCCGACCTATTTTACCGACCTCGCCATGCGCTCCCTCGCCCTCGCCCTGCTCGCCGCCTTCACCGCCCTGACCGCCGTCGCGCAGACCGAGCCGCAGCGTCCGGCGGCCCAGGACAAGGCCTTCGCCAAGCTCCGCGGCATCACCCAGTTCTACATCGACGTCAGCACCTCGGAGAACCGCCCGGAAGACGCCGACCTGCGCGGCGAGATCCGCGACGGCATGGAGCTTGAACTCCGTCGCGCGAACCTCACGCCCAAGTCCGTCGAAGGCCTGAGCCCGGAAGCCGCCACACCGCTGCTGCTGGTCGACGTGCGCTATGACCGCGGCCTCGGACGCTACACCGCCGACGTCACCCTCTCCGTGCGCGACAACGCGACGATCACGCGCAACAAGGAAGCCGTCCTCGCCCAGTCTTACAGCGAAACCCGCCGCGCCCTCGGCACGTCGGACACCGCGCTCAACCGCGAGGTCAAGGCCCGCAGCCGCGAGCTCGTGCTGGAGATCATCGACGGCATGAAGCGTCTCAAGTAAGCGGCCCGCCTTGGAGCTGCTGAAGAAGATGCGGGGCGACGGGGCGGAACCGCCGCCGCGTTCCTCACTAAAAGAGACCTTGGCCGTAGCGCTTATCGCGATCACGGTCATCGGTGGGCTCACCTTGCTGACCTCGACCCTCGAGGTGGCGCTACTGCTCGGGACGTTCGCCGCCAGCTCCCTGCTCGTCTTCGCCTATCCGGACGTGCCCTTCAGCCAGCCACGTAATGTTCTCCTAGGTCATCTCATCGGCAGCGCCTGCGGGCTGACCGCCGCCCACTTCCTGCCCTTCTGGTGGGGCCCGGCCGTGGCCGTCGGCGCTGCCATCGCGCTGATGAAACTCACCCGTACGGTGCACCCGCCGGCGTGTTCCAATCCGCTGATCCTCTGCGCGCTCCCGCACGCGTCATGGACCTTCCTGCTCTTCCCTACCCTGACGGGCGCCGGCCTCATCGTCCTGGTCGCCCTTTGCTATCACAACTTGCGCCGCGACGCCCGCTGGCCCAAGTATTGGTTCTGAACTTATGTCCTCCGTCGAAGCCCGCCTCGCCGAACTCGGCGTCACCCTGCCCACCCCTCCCGCCGCCGCGGGCGCCTACGTCCCTGCCGTCCGCACGGGCAACCTGCTCTACCTCGCCGGCACCCTGCCGATGAAGGACGGCAAGGTCGCTTCGCTTGGCAAGGTCGGCCGCGAGGTCGACCTCGTCCAGGCCGCCGACGCCGCCCGACTCTGCACGCTGAACGCCCTCGCCAACGCCAAGGCCGCCCTCGGCTCGCTCGACCGCGTCACCCGCGTCGTGATGGTCAACGGCTTCGTCAACGGCATCGACGGCTTCAGCGACAGCCCCAAGGTGCTCAACGGCGCCTCGGAATTCCTCCTGCTGGTCTTCGGCGACGCCGGCAAGCACGCCCGCGCCGCGGTCTCCGTCAACGGCCTGCCCCTCGGCGTCTCCGTCGAGGTCCAGCTGGTGCTCGAAGTCCGCGACTGAACGCGCTCAGCCTTCGGCCAGGCTGACGCTGGTGAAGTCGATCTTGAACGACTTGCCCTTCGGCGGCTTGCCGCAGTTGCCGATCTGGGCGCAGGCGCGCTTCACGAGTTCGGCCATGCGCGCGTCGCGCGGAGATCTGAGCCAGCCGGAGAAAGAAACGAAGCCCGAGGCGTCGACGCTGACGGTGACTCCGCAGGTGCCGCCCGCGGTCACGGCTTCGCCTTCGGCGGCGATGATCTCGCGCCAAGCCTTGAGCAACTTGGCTTGGACTTCGCCAGCATAGGCCGAGAGCTCGGAGCCCGAACCGCCTTCGCCGCCGTTGTCGCCGGTGCCGTAATCCCGACCCTTCCTGACGGACACGCCGCCGATGCCGCCTGACTTGGCGGACGTGCCAGGTCGGCCGGACTTCCCGCCTTGGCTATTTTCAAATTCTTTCTGCGTCATGCGGGTCGACTTGGTGCCGACACCGTTCTTCACGACCGCCTTCGTCGTAGGCTTGGCGTTCGACGTAGACTGCGCGGCCTGTTCGGCCTGCTCGCGCGCTTGGAGGACCTTCGTGACGTCGAGCTTGGGAAGCTTGAGGCGGGCGATGCCTTGGTTGGTACCCGTCTCCGCACCTTGGGCGACGCCCGGAGCCTTGCCGATCTCACCGGGTCGCTTGCCCGGGATGCCTGCGAGGTCGATGAGCAGAGGGTCGACCGGTTCGACAACCTCGCCGTCCTGACGCGCGGCGAACCAGGAGAAACCGATGACCGCTCCGAGGAGACCGAGGTGGACTGCCACGGAACCGACCCAACCTTTGCCTCCGCTCGACATATTCAGCGCGTCTCGGTGTCGAGCGCCGCCTTCGTCAGGCCCTTGGCCTTGGCGAGGGAAAGCACGTCGATGATCTTCTGGTAGGACAGCGCGCCGTCGCCGCGGATGCGGACGATCGGCTGCTCCGCCTCGGGCAGGGCCGCGAGAATCGCGAACTCGGCTTCGAGCTGGGCCGTGGTGACCGGACGGGCGCCGAGGGAAAGCCCACCGTTACGGTCGATGCTGACGATGCGATGCTGCGCCTTGGTGTCCGGCGCCTTGCCCGCGCCTTTGTCGGCCTTGGGCAGGTTGACCGCGGTCGTCTGCTCCAGCACCGGCGTCGCGATCATGAAGATGATCAGCAGCACGAAGCAGAGGTCGAGCATCGGCGTCACGTTCAGCTCATTGAGCACGTGCAGCCGGTTCGGCTTGGAGAAGGAGCGGGCCATCGGCGCTTACTGGGCGTCTTCCCAGCCGGGCAGAGCGGCGGGCGGCGCCTCGGAGACCGGGGCGGCGACAGGCGCGGCGGCCGTCGGCTGGGCCGCCTGGGCGGCGCGGCGCAGCTGTTCGCGTTCCTGCGCAGCTTCGAAGTTACGGCGGGCTTCGCCTTCGAGTTCGAGCTCGACGCGATCGGCGAGCGAGCTCGCGAAGTTCTCGAGTTCGGTCGTCATGATCTTCACCTGCGTGAGCAGGTAATTGTAACCGAAGGTGGCGGGGATGGCGACGAGGAGGCCGAGCGTGGTCGTGACGAGCGCACCGCAGACGCCGGGCGCGAGCTGCGCGATGCTGGCCTTCTCGGTCAGCGCGCCGAAGGTGACCATCACGCCCCACACGGTGCCGAGCAGGCCGAGGAACGGACCACCGGAGACGAGCGAGCTGAGCAGCACCATCTTGTCCTCATACTTCACCATCGTGCGCGCGACGCCGCGCTGGACCGCGTTCTCGACGTGGCCCATGCACAACGTGACATCCGCCGGACGCACGAGGCGACCCTTGTGCCGTTGCACGGCGGAGACCGCTTCGGCGACGAGGAATTCGTAAGGCCCGAGATTGGAACCGCGCGGGAAGTTGAGCGCCACGACGGCGGGCTCGTCGCGGAGGCGACGTTCGAAGGCGTGATTGCGCCGACGGTGCTCATGGATGTCGGACCATTTCTGGATCATCGCGCCCCAGCCGATGAAGGAACAGATGAGCAGCACGACGGCGACGGCCATGCCGGCGGCGTCCATCTGCTTGAAATACCAGAGGGCACCCTTTTCGGTCTCGGCCAGCACGAGCATGAAGACAGGAGAAAGCATCGGTTTCCTAGGCAATCCGCCGCGGGCAGGGCTTCAACCTGAAAAGGTTCGCCCGCACGCTTGAACCGGCGGCCATTCTTCCGCATGGTTAGGGCTGCGTGATCCCTCGTCCGCCCAACTGCCAAGGCTGCGTCCAGAAAGCCGTCGTCTACTTCACCCTCGTCGCCGGGGGGAAGGCGGAGACCTATGCCTGCTGCCAAGGCTGCCCGTCCCTCGTATCGGACTCCATCCTGCCCTCCCTAGCCCTGGGCCTGAAGCTGACCGTCCCGACCCCCGTCGGCCGCGGCAAGTGCCCGGCCTGCGGCTTCCGCTGGTCGGACTACGAGCGTATCCATCGCCTCGGTTGCGCCACCTGCTACGAAGCCCACGCGCCTCAAGCCCTGGCGACCATCGCGCGCATCCAGCCGGGCTTGGAGCACCATGGCCGCCGCCCCCAGGATAGCCAAGCGGACCGCCTCGCCAAACTGGCCAAGGCCCGCGCCGACCTGCAGGCCGCCCTTCGGGTCGAGGATTTCGAGGCCGCGGCCGTCCTGCGGGACCAGATCGCCGAACTCGAGAATGGCCCGACGGAGAGCCGCCCCTGACTTACCGGATGAAACCCACCGCCCTGCTGACCAACGACGACGGCATCAACGCCGCCTTCCTCCATGCCTTGGTGGCCGCCTGCATGGCCGAAGGCTTCCGGGTGATCGTGGCCGCCCCCTCAGGCGAGCGCAGCTGGATCGGCCGGGCCTTCAGCCGTCACCGCGAGGTCACTTTGGCCGAATACCCCGGCCTCGGCGAACAGGCCTGGTCCATCGACGGCACCCCCTCTGACTGCGTCAACATCGCCCTCGGCCACCTCCTACCCATCCGGCCCGACGTCGTCCTCTCCGGCATCAACATCGGCTTCAACGCCACCATGCCCCTCTGCCTGAGCTCCGGGACCCTCGCCGGCGCGACCGAAGGCACTGCTTGGGGCCTCCCGGCCGTAGCCTGTTCGCTCGACCTCGAGCAATCGCTCTTCGAACAGGTCCACCGTAACTCCGCGGTCTGCCCGCCGGCCCTCCGCCCGCACCTCGAGACCGCCTGCCGCCACGCCGCCCGCTTCGCCAAGAGCCTCGTCGGCCAGCCGGTGACCGGCCTGCACGTCCATAGCCTCAACTACCCGGCGACCGTCACCGACGGCACCGCGATGGAGCGCAGCACCCCGGCGCTGGTGCGCCACGGCTCCCTTTTCAAGCGTTCGGCGCAGGGCTTCTCGTTCGCCTGGAACGACGGCGAGAACCTCACCACCGATAAACAATCAGACCTCGCCGTCTTGGAGCGAGGTCTGATCAGTCACACGGTCTTCGACTTCGGCGGCACCGCGCCGCTCTGAGCCGGCTCAGTGGCTGTGGCCGTGATCGTGGCCGTCGCCATGATCATGGTCGTGGCCATGGTCGTGATGACCTTCGGAGGCGAAAAGCACCGGGAGCAGGAGCACCAGGCCGGCGATGAAGGCCGGAGCCCAGGCATTGCGCAGGGCGTGAGCCGCGAGGAAAGGATAGAAGGCGACGTAACCGGCGAGCGCCCAAGCGCCGAGGTGGTTGGGGAAGATCCAAAGTCCCTTGAGGCCGCCGTCGTTGGCGCGGCGCTGGACGTAGACCGAGAGGAAGCCGGCGAAGAACACGGCGGAAAGGATCAGCAGGAAGACGGCGAAGGGGGCCCAGCCTTCCACGGCGTGGTGGTGGATCTCATCGGCCTGCTTCTTGAAGTCGGCGGAGACGGCGGCCTCAGCCTGGGCCTTGGCGGCCGCGGCGTCGAAGGTCTTGCCCTTGGCGGCGGTCTTGGCCTTGGCGACGGCCTTGTCGACCAGCGCGGCCTTGACGACGGCTTCCTCATGGTGGGCTTCCGCTTCCGGAAGCGTGTGGCTCATGTAATGGTAGGCGCCGGCGGACACGCCGTAGAAGACGGCGCCCAGGATGACAGTGTTGATAGCCAGGCCGAGGCGGCCGAGGGGCTTGGTAAGGTCCAGCGAGAAGCTCATGGTGCGAAGCGGCAACCTAGGTCCGCCGCCCTGCCCTTCAATTCCAAACTTGGAAACCGTCCGCCGACCCGCCTGATTGGGGTCAGCCATGGCCCGCTCCCTCCCTGAAACCGTCCTTTTCGACCTCGACGGCACGCTGGTCGACAACTTCGAAGCCATCCATCGCTGCTACGATGATGTGATGGGCATGATGGGCCTGCCGGGCGTCACCCTGGAGCAGATCCGGCGCGCGGTCGGCGGCTCCGTCAACGTCACGGTCGTCAAACTCGCCGGCGAAGCCAACGCCCCCACCGCCACCCGACTCTTCCGCGAACACTTCCCCTCGGTGATGTATCACGGCCTGCGCGCCTACCCCGGCTGCCGCGAGATCCTCGTCGGTCTCCGCGCCAAGGGTGTCCGCGTCGCAGTCTACACCAACAAGGACGACGCCAACTCCAAGAAGATCATGGAGCACCTCGGCCTGGACGACGTCGTCGACGCGGTCTTCGGCACCAACGTCCACCCCTGGCGCAAGCCGCAGGGGGAGTTCACGCACTTCGTGCTCTCGACCCTCAAGGCCGACGCAAGCCGGACGGTCATGGTCGGCGATTCGCCGTTCGATATCTCCACGGCCCGCAACGGCAAGCTGGCCGCCATCCATTGCGTGACGACCGGCAGCCATACCGCCGAGGAACTCGCCCCCTACGCCCCGGACACGGTCCACGCGGGCCTGCCCGAGCTGGGCCGGGAGCTCTTCGGACTGGGTTGATTTTCGTTTCGCCCCCGCCTCGCAGGGGTGATTGGCTCACCGCATGTCGCCGCCACGCGAACCGCCGCGCGGACCCGAAACCACCCTTTCGGGCGTGGTCGAGCGCATCCTATGGCTCGACGAGGAGACGCATTTCACGATCGCGGAGCTCGCGCCCGAGGCCGGCGATAAAGTCATCATCCTCGGCAACATGACCGGCCTGCAGTGCGGCGAGACGGTCGACGTCAGCGGCCACTGGGAACGTCACCCGTCGCACGGCCCGCAGCTGCGCGTGCGCACGTTCAGCTCGCGCCTGCCCTCTTCGGTCCACGGTATCCGCAAATACCTCGGCAGCGGACTCATCAAAGGCATCGGCAAGACCTACGCCGACAAGATCGTCGCCCGCTTCGGCGTCCGCACCTTCGACATCATCTCGAATCAGTCGGGCCGCCTCCGCGAAGTCGACGGCATCGGCCCCGGCCGCGCGAAGGCGATCAAGGCCGCGTGGGACGACCAGAAGGCCCTGCGCGAGGTCATGGTCTTCCTGCAGACCTACGGCGTGACCAACTCCCTCTGCATCCGCATCGTCAAGGCCTACGGACAGGACGCGAAGAAAGTCCTCACCACCGAACCTTACCGCGTCTGCCGCGAGGTCGAAGGCGTGGGCTTCAAGACCGCGGATAAGATCGCGCGCAATCTCGGCCTGCCCACCGCCGGCCCGCAGCGCGTCGACGCCGGCATCCTGCACACGCTCGAGGAACTCGAAGGCGAAGGCCACAGCGCCTTCCCCGACGAAGGACTGCTCGAGAAGGCCACCGAACTCCTCGAGGTCGACAAGACGATCGTCCATGACCGCCTGCGCAAGCTGATGGAGGAAGACGCCGTGGGCGTGCTCTCCACGCGCGGCGTCCGCCTCGTGCAGCTCCGCCTCCAGGAGAAAGCGGAGAAGTCCATCGCCGCTTCGATCCAGCGCTTCCTCGCCACGCCCTCCGGCCTGCCGACCATCGTCGCGGACAAGGCCGTCGAGTGGGCCCAGACCCGCGCCGGCTTCGCCTTCTCCCCCGCGCAGGCGGCCGGCGTGATGATGGCGCTGCAGAACAAGGTCACCGTCCTGACCGGCGGACCCGGCACGGGTAAGACGACGATCCTCAAGGCCCTCTGTGATATCCTCGGCGCGAAGCGCGTGCGCATGGCCCTCGGCGCGCCGACCGGCCGCGCGGCGAAGCGCATGACCGAAGCGACCCGCGTGGCGGCCTCGACAATCCATCGCCTGCTCAAGTTCGACCCCGCGGAAGGTGGCTTCACCGCCAATGCGGAGAGCCCGCTCGCGACGGACTTCGTCATCATCGACGAGTCCTCGATGCTCGACACCAAACTGGCCGCCGCGCTCCTGCGCGCGGTGCCCGGGACGGCCCACGTACTGCTCGTCGGCGCCGTCAACCAGCTGCCCTCCGTCGGCGCGGGCAACGTGCTCGGCGACCTCATCGATTCCGGGGCGGCCGCGGTCACGCGCCTCGACACGGTCTTCCGCCAGGGCGCCCGTAGCGGCATCGTCACGGTCGCCCACGGCATCCTGCACGCCGACACGTCCCCGCCCACGCCGGTCGAGGATCCGGCGAAACTAGACTTCACCCAGGACATCCACTTCGTGCGCGTCGACGATCCCGAAGCCTGCGTGGCGATGGTCACGAAGCTCTGCTGCGACATCCTCCCCAAGGCCCTGCGCTTCGACCCGCTGCGCGACATCCAGGTGCTGGCGCCGATGCACAAGGGCACCGGCGGCATCCAGGCTTTCAACCAGGCGCTCCAAGGACGCCTGCGCGGCGCCGACGCCCGTCCGGGCCGCATCCAGCCCGGCGACAAGGTCATCCAGACCCGCAACAACTATGATAAGAACGTCTTCAACGGCGACTTCGGCGTGGTGCTCGGGCAGAACGAGGAAGGCACGCTGCTGATCGACTTCGACGGCGCGCGCGTGGAGCTCGAACGCGGCGAACAAGGCGACCTGCACCTGGCCTACGCGGTGAGCATCCATAAGTCCCAGGGCTCGGAATTCCCGGCGGTGGTCGTCCCCCTGCTCCGCCAGCACAGCATCATGCTCGCGCGCAACCTCGTCTACACCGCCGTCACGCGCGGCCGCAAGCAGGTCATCCTCGTCGGCGACCCGACCGCTTACGCGATGGCGGTGCGCAACGCTTCGGACTCGCGTCGCATCACCGGCCTGCTCCCCCGCCTCCGCGGCGAGGAGTGATCAGAGCGAAGCCAGCTGCTGCTGGAAGGCCGCGATCGCCTTGTCAGGCGAGACGGACTTGGCCCAGCCGCACTCGAAACTGAAGGCACCGGCGTAACCCATCTCGCGCAGGACGCGCAGGTGCGGACGGAAGTCGTCGCCTTTGGTGCCGGGGGCGGAACGCAGTTCCTTCTCGGCGACGTGGCAATGGATGAGGCGACCCTTGGCCTTGCGAAGTTCTTCCGCCGGGTCGTCGTCGCGCATCATATGGTAGATGTCGGCGGTCAGATAGACGTCCGGTCCGGCGGCGGTGATGACCTCGACGGATTCGGCGATGCTGGTGCAAACGTTGGTCTCCGCGGTGTTGAGGTTCTCGATCGTCAGACGGATGCCATGATCGCGGGCGATCGGGGCGATGCGGCCGAGGATCTTCGAGAACTGCTCGCGGGCCTTGGCCGGCTCGAAACCCTTGGGGCAGCGGCGAGAGCCGCCGGATCCGACCGTGACGACGCCCACGCCGAGCTTCTGGGCGCGCGGGAAGGCCGTGCGGACCCACTTCTCGACCTTGTCGTGCTGGGCGTCCGGGCCGACCATCGGAATATCGCTGGTGATGAAACCGTTCAGGAAAGTGGTCGGGATCGGCAGCACCTTGAGAGCCGCCAGGTTCTTGGCGAAGACGTCTTCTTCTTTGCCCGGCACGATCTCCGCGCTCAGGAATAGCTCGAGGTAGCCATAGCCGGCGGCGGCGAAGGCCGGGGTCAGCTTCTTGTCCATCCCGCCGATCGGCAGCTTGGCGAAATCAGGCGCCGATGCGGTCTGGCCGAAAGCCGAGAGCGCCGGCAAAGCGGCGGCGAGGGAAAGGAAGGAGCGGCGGTCCATAGCCCCACGGTGGGCTTCGCTTCACCACGGTCAAACGCCAACCGCTTAGAGCCTTACCCTCATCGTCCCGCGCGTGACGCCGAGCTGATTCAGGACCTTGAGGTCGTTCCAGAGGGCGGTGCCGTCGATATCGCCCTTCAGCAGGGCCTGATACTTCTCGAGCGTGCGTGAGACCGTGGCGGCGTCCTCGTCGACGAATTCGACGCGGAAGCGGCGGACGCCGAGGGCGAGCAGCTGGGTGACGTATTCGGCGCCGGTCTGGGCGCGCGAGTTGAAGAGTGTGTTCCGGCAGCCGGCGTCGGCCTTGAGGATATGCTCGGCGCCGACGCGGTCGCGCAGCTTGACGCGGTGCGTCTCGCACGGACGGCCGCAGTCGCGGTAATCCTTGCCCTTGGAGAGGAAGGTGCAGAACACGCAGTGCTCCATATGGAACATCGGCATGTGCTGGTGGACCGTGACCTCGAACCATTCCGGCGGAGCGGACTGGAAGAGCGCGGTGACCTGCTCGGAGTTGAGGTCGTAGGAGACCGTCAGCCCTTCGAGGGCATGCTCACGCATGAGCCACTCGGCGGTGAGCCCGTTGGCGACGTTGAGGGAGAAGTCGGCGCGGAGGCGCTTGCACTTGAAGGCGCGCAGATCCTCGTGATTACGCACCAGGTAGCCGTCGGCCTCGCACGACAGGACGATCTCACTGATGCGGTCTTCGCCCTGCTTATGGATGCGCGGGCCCATGGCCCAGAACTCGACCTTGCGGCCGGCTTCCTGCTCGTAGGCGCGGACGCGCGCGACGGCGGCGCGGAACTTCTTCGGATCTTCGTACTCGGCGTAGATCACGCGGGCGCCGCTCGCGAGGGCGGGTTCGAGCTGCTCGGGCTCACGGATGACGACGATGATCTCGGCCTCGCCGGGACGCTTCGGCTCAAAGGGGGCGACCTTGGTGGCCTCTTCCTCGTAAGGCAGGAGCGTCCAGCGGAGCGGCTGGCTGCGGAGCTTCGTGATCTGGTCGGCGAGGTCGCGGCGAAGGCGGTTCAGTTCGCTGACCGGGATGATGAGGGCGCCCTCGAGATCGGCCTGCAGTTCGCCCATCTCGAAGCCCGTGTCGCCGAGGCGGCCCAGCTGGTCACGGAGCGTGGTGACGTCCATCGGACGCTTTTCGGCGGCGGCGCACGGCATCGTGGTCTCGCCGGCGACGACGTGGCCTTCGCCGTCGTTGAATTCGACGCGCAGAGGCTGGCCGAGGCGGCCGATGACCTTGGCGTGGAGCGGGCGGCGGAAATTGGCCTTCTCGCGGTCCCAGGAGTCATGCAGACGCTTGTCGAGTTCCTGGTCCTTGGTCTTCCAGAGGATCGCTCCGGTCTTCACCAGCGACCAGTCGACGTCTTCGCGGCCGAAGCGGACGAACGTCAGACCGCCGCGGGCGGGCTCGAGTCCGTGGACGAAGCCGCCCTGCTCGCGTTCGGCCGGCTTGCCTTGGTCGAAGACCACGCCGTCGCCCGGCTTGAGCGGGCCTTCGAGGCGCATCGTCACGCCGTTCGAGGCGACGTCGACGACCGTTCCGAGGTAGGCGCCACGCTTCTTGCCGAAACGAGCGTGGACGAGTTGCTGGTTATCGATGCCGCGGAGCCAGCCCGTGTGGAGGCCGCGCGAGAACGTCATCTGCATCGCATAGTCTTCTTCCTGACGGACCTGGAGCGCGGCGCGGTCGGCATCAGCGCCCTTGGAGAGCGCGTCCCATGCGGCGTCCACCGCGCGACGATAAGCCTTCGTGATGGCGGCGACGTATTCAGGCGACTTCAGGCGGCCCTCGATCTTCAAAGAGCGGATGCCGGCGCGGATCAGATCAGGCACGACTTCGATGCCGGCGAGGTCCTGCGGGGAGAGGAGGTAGGCCTTGTCGCCGAGATCGCGGACCACGCCATCGACCACGAGTTCGTAAGGTAGGCGGCAGGCCTGGGCGCATTCCCCACGGTTGGCCGAGCGACCACCGAGCGATTCGCTCGTCAGGCACTGCCCGGAGTAAGCGACGCAGAGCGCACCGTGGACGAAGACCTCGAGATCAAGGGGTTCGCCTTGGGCGGCCTGTTCGGCCTGCATCTTCTGCATCTCCGGAATCGAGACCTCGCGGCCGAGGACGGCGAGCGAAGCGCCGAGACCGCGGGCGTAATCGACGCCCGCCGCGCTCGTCACCGTCATCTGCGTCGAGGCATGGATCGGGAAATCGGGGGAGATGCGACGGATGAGCCGGCAGATGCCAGGGTCCTGGACGATGGCGGCGTCCACGCCGGCCGCGACGATCGAGCGGAGCGTGCGCGCGGCCTCGGCCAGTTCGTCGGGGAAGATCAGCGTATTGAACGTCACGTAGCCCTTCACGCCGCGGCCATGCAGGTAGGCCATGAGCTCCGGCAGGTCAGACTCTTCGAAGTTCTTGGCCCGGACGCGGGCGTTGAAGCGGCCGATGCCGAAGAACACCGCATCGGCGCCGTTCTCGACCGCCGCGCGGACGCAGTCCCATTCGCCGGCCGGGGCGAGGACTTCGGGCTTACGGAGGGAGGTGAGGAGGCTGGTGGCGGACACGGGGACAGGTAGGCATAGTCCGCCCTTCCCTGCAAAGAGCAATTCAGGCCCCGGACCGGCCGGGCAGGCGCTTCCGGGATTGCCCCGGGGCGCCCTTCCCGCCCTAATCGAACCCATGTCCGACAAGCTCGAAGAAATCTTCCAGATGCAGCAGGCGCTCAACAAGCGCATCGGCGTCGAAACCGCCGGCATGACCGAGGAGGAGAAGATCAAATGGGTCCTCAACTACCTCCGCGCCATGCAGCAGGAGATGGCTGAGCTGACCGACTCCGTGCCCTGGAAGTGGTGGGCCAAATACCAGAAGTTCGACGAACAGAACGCCCGAGTCGAAGTCATCGACCTCTTCCACTTCCTCATCTCCATCGCCCAGGTCCTGGGCATGTCCGCGGACGACGTCTACCAGGCCTACCTGAAGAAGAACGCCGTGAACCACCAGCGACAGGACTCCGGTTACGTCAAGAAGGACGAAAACGACTCCCGCCACATCTAAGCCCCTTACCCCATGTCCCGCCCCTCCGCCCGCCGCGCCGGCTTCACCCTCGTCGAACTCCTCGTCGTCATCGCAGTGATCGGCATCCTCGCCACGATCACCTTCGGCCTCTTCAAGGCCGCCAACATCGGCCGCAACAAGTCCAAATCCAAGGGCGAGATCCAGGCGATCTCCATGGCCGCCCAGAGCTACCGCAAGGCCTACGGTGAATTCCCCTGCTGCGCCACCGGCACCGACGACCGCTTCCGCCGCGACCTCCTCGATCAGCTGCTCGGCCGTCGCCTCCTGCGTTTCGCGACCCCGGGTAACCCGCCCAGCCTGCTCGCCTTTGATGACGCCTCCCTCCCGGGCGCCAATCGTCAGATCCGTAGCTTCCTGAGCACCGGCGACGTCATGACCAACGACGACTCCCAGATCAGCGCCAACGACTGGCGCGGTGGCAACGCCGCCTGCCGCGAGTTCGTCGACGCCTGGGGCAACCCCTACGACTACCGTTACCGCGTGCTGACCACCCAAGCCCGCTTCCAGGAGTGGAAATCTCCGAGCTTCCTCGTAGTCTCCTGCTCCGCCAACTTCATCGAGCCCGCCGTCCAAGGCGAACCGCCTGCGCTTGCCGAATACTGGGACTCGGCTCCCGCCGGCGGCAGCACGATGATCCGCTCGGGCATCGTCCCTACCAGCTATTTCGACGAGGCCGGCTCGAACGGACCCTTCCGCGCCGACAACATCGTCAATTGGTCGAACTGACCTCGGCGGGCTTCAGCCAGCGGGCCAAGACGGCCGCCAGCAGCCAGGCGAGGGCGGCCGTCGCCAGCGTGTGCGAGAGGAAGTGCTCGCCACGGGCGATCTGGTAGAGGCCCATCGCGCCTCCGTAGGCGCATCCGATGAGGAAGCCCCGGCGGCGGGAAGTAGCCGACGCCCACGCGAAGGCGAGCGACAGGAGCGCGAAGCCGCCGCTGGCGTGACCGGCCGGAAAGGCGTGGCTGGGGTAATGCGCGGGCTTGGCGTCGAACAGCAGCAGATGGTCCCAGGCATTCGGCGCGACGGCCCCGTAGACCGTGAGATCCCGCGGCGTCGCCATCTGGGAGACCGCACGCAGCTGCACGCAGACGACGGAAATCACCGCCATCGAAATGAAGAGATACGCGGCGCGGCGGCGACCGAGCCAGGCCGGCGAGCGGGCCGGCAAGGCCATCACCCAAAGCAACCAGAGCGCGAAAGCATAGAGCACGACCTTCGGGCCCGTGTAGGCCACCTGATGGAACCAACCGGAGTTCTTGGGGATCAGCCAATCACGACCGTCCCAGAACCAAGCCTGCACCCGGAAGTCAAGCCACTCGCCGCCGGTGCCATGGAAGCCGAAGAAGCCGACGATCGCCGCCAAGGCGAGCGCCGGAACGACCACGGAAGGCTGGTCAACGGGTGCGAGGTTTTTCGGGGTTCTTGAGTCCGCCATGGTTGAAGAGTTCATCGGCTCCTTGGTAATGGATGATCGTCTCCTCGACCGCCGCCGCGTCGGGCGTGGTCACCGGCGTCAGCGCGCCCGTGGAGAGGTCGGCCTGGTATTGGACCGCCTGACGCACCGGCTTGAGGACCGTCAGGAGGCCGTCGGGACGCAGCATCGCGACCTTCTGGTAGTTGCTGATGAAGGCACGGGCGCGGTAGGTCGGCGCAAGGGCGTCGTTGCCGACGAAGCGCGTGAGGTAATCGACGCCGAGAAGGCCGAGCACCGTGGGGGCTACGTCGATCTGGCTCATCATCGTGTCGAACTTGCGGGGCGCGATGTTGCCGGGCGACCAGACGAAGAGCGGGATCTCATACTTACGGACCTCGAGCTCGCGCTTACCCGCGACGGAGGCGCAGTGATCGGCCACGATGACGAAGACCGTGTCCTTGAACCAAGGCTTGGTCTGCGCGGCCTTGAGGAAGGCGCCGATGGCGTAGTCGGTGTAAGCCACGCCGCCTTCGCGGTTGATCAGCTTCGGGTCGATTTTACCAGCCGGCCAGGTATACGGACGGTGGTTGGAGGTCGTCATCACGAAGTGATGGAAGGGCTTGCCCGCGGCGTGGGCGCGGTCGGCCTCTTCGAGCGACCACGCGAACGCGTCCTCGTCGCAGGCGCCCCAGGCGTTGGCGAAGGTCGGCTGCTTCCCTCTGCCGAGCTGACGCGGCAGGTCGACGATGTCGTAGCCGTTGGCCTCGAAGAAGTAGTTCATGTTGTCGAAGAATCCATCGCCGCCGTAAAGGAAGGCCGTCGCGTAGCCCTTGGCCTGCAGGACCGAACCCAACGTCGTGAGATTTTCACAACCTGCCCGGCGCAGCACGGACTGACCCGGGATCGGCGGGATGGAGAGCGATAGCGCCTCCATGCCGCGGACGGTGCGGGTGCCGCCGGCGTAGCAACGGGAGAACCAGAGGGACTCGCGGGAGATACGATCAAGGTTAGGCGTGAGGTTCTTGGGCTGATATTCCGGTGAACCGTAGCAGCCGACGTATTCCGCGCTCAGGCTCTCGATCGTGATCTGGATGACGTTCCACTTCCGGGTGGGAACAGCGGAACTGATGCGTCGGGTGATCTCCCGCGGATCGGCGGAGACGGCCTTGCCACCTTGGGACAGCAGCGTCGCGCGGAGTTTCTCGACGGCGTCCGGGCGCGACGGATAGAAACGGTGCCATTCGAGCTGGTTGGCCCAGAAGGCCGCCAGAAAGGCGTATTCGCCGTTCTTGGCGATCTCGGTGTCGTAGCTGTTAGGGAAGCCCGGCTGGACATCGCCCATGTGCCGGAGGCCGGCCGTCAGTCGCTCAGCGACCGAGGAACGCGCGGCGCTGGCGTCCTTGAGGTCGTGTCGGCCGACGAAATAGGCGACCAGCAGGAAGAGCAGCAAAGGCGACAGGAGCGCGGCGAAGTCGCGCCAGCGCGGACTGGCATCGGCGGCGGCGCCCTCTTCCCAGCGACGCACGAAACCCAGTCGGCGCCAGAGCAGGAAGAGACCGGTCGCGATCGCGAGCACGATGCCGATGATCAACGGAAGGTTGTAAGACTCCCGGATATTCTTCACGACCTCGGTCGTGTAGACGAGATAGTCGACCGCGATGAAGTTGAAGCGGACGCCGAACTCCTCCCAGAAAAGGATCTCGGAGATCTTCCAGAACGTGAAGAGGAAGGCGCCGAAGAGCCAGGCCGCGCGCAAGGGCAGGCGCAGCCAGCGGGAGGCCGACCAAGAAGCCGGCCAGAGAGCCCCGAGCAGTCCCAGAGGAAGGGTCAACAGCCAGGCCATCGCCAGGTCGAAAAGCAGCCCCAGGAAAAGCGCGGCGAAAGTCGGCCAGCCCCAGGAGACCTCGCCCGCCGAGGCCAAGAGCAAACCGACCCGCAGGAGCGTGCCCAGCAGGACGTAGCTGGAGGCGAGAAGCAAGGCACCCCCCTGACGCGAACCTAGGACCTTCGAAAACAGCGGCTTCACGTGACCAAAACACTGCACAATACCTAGGGAGGGCGAGTCTATTAAGCGAATCGCCGGGTCCTTCACCGCTCCGGCACTTCATCGACGCCCGATCCACCCCAGGGATGACAGCGGCAGATGCGCCGGAAGCCCATCCAGCCGCCCTTGAAGAAGCCGAAGCGCCTGAGCGCCGTGGCGGTGTAACAGGAACAGGTCGGATGATAGCGACAACCCGAGCCGGGGATCAGATGGAGAGGCTTAGAAAGGAAACGTTGGTAGAAGCGCACGATGGCCAGCGCGAGCCAGGCGAGCAGGGATGGCCGGAGCTCGCTCATGCCGACGGGCCGGGCTTCGCCGCCGTGATGCGGGCCGCCGCGGCGGCGTAGACCTTACGCAGCTCGGCCAGGGAGCGCTTCAACATGCCCGAGCGGATGACCAGCACGACCTCCCAGCCGGCCGGAAAGGCGGCGGCATCGGTCCGGAAAAGCTCCCGAGCCAGACGCTTGGCCCGGTTACGGTCCACGGCCAGCGGCAGGTTCTTCTTGGCGGCGATCACCGCAAACCGCGCCGGACCAGGGGCACCCGACGGACGGAAGTTCAAAAGAAAAGGCCCGCAATCGAGTCGCGAGCCTTCTTGGCGGAGGCGGCTGAACTCGGCCGAGGCGCGAATTCGACGCTCCCGCGGGAGACGCATAGGGAATTAGGAGGCGCCGAGGCGCTTACGGCCGATGGCGCGGCGCTTGGCCAGGACCTTACGGCCACCGGGGGTCTTGGAACGGGCGCGGAAACCGCACTTGCGGGCGCGGGAGATCTTAGACGGACGGTAGGTCGGATGCATGGCGTTAAAGGGGACAGCCAAGGGGACGCCCCCAAGGGTGTCAAGCCCCACGCTTCCCGGCTTGCAGGTGCCCGACGGCGGGGGAGGATAGGCTTATGACCCCGGAAAAAGGCAAACTGAGGCCCACCCCGCCCAAGGCCTACCTCAACCCTGAGTTCATGGGCAGCCCTCAGGCCCGGAGCATCCGCGTCCTGACGGAGATGACCGAGCCGCACGTGCGGTTCAAGAAACACAACGTCCGGAACACGGTCGTGATGTTCGGCTCGGCGCGCACCCTCCCCCCCGACATCGCCCGCAAGCGCCTGGAAGAGGCGAAGGCCATGGCGGCGAGCGGCAAATGCGACGGCGCCGAATGCGCCCACCGCCTGCGCGTCGCCGAGATCGACCTGCGCAGCTCCGCTTATTACGAAGCCTGCCGCGAACTGGCTTTCGAGATGACGAAGTGGTCGCTGCAGCTCCCAGAGTGGCAGCGCTTCCTGGTCTGCTCCGGCGCCGGTCCTGGCATCATGGAAGCCGCCAACCGCGGCGCGCACGAAGCCGGCGGCCGCTCCGTCGGCCTCGGCATCGCCCTGCCCTTCGAGCAGGAACACAACCCTTACGTGACGCCGGAGCTCGACCTCGAGTTCCACTACTTCTTCGTCCGCAAATACTGGTTCCTCTACCTCGCCAAGGCCCTCGTGGCCTTCCCGGGCGGCTTCGGCACCTTCGACGAACTGTTCGAGATGCTCACGCTCATCCAGACGCGTAAGACCAAGAAGCAGTTCCCGATCCTGCTCTTCGGTTCCCCGTTCTGGAAGAACGTGGTCAACATGGAGACCTTCCAGGAATGGGGCATGGTCTCGCCGGAGGATCGCAACTTATACGTGCACGTCGACTCGGTGAAGGAAGCCCGCGACATGCTCATCGAGATCATCACCGACCGCTACCTGAAGGGCGACAACGAAGGGCATGACTGAGGCCGTCGCCATCGCCCTGACCACCCTGCCCTCGCGCGAGGAGGCCGACCGTCTCGCCGCCGACGCCGTCGCCGCCGGGCTCGCCGCGTGCGCTCAGGTCGACGGCCCGATTCGCTCCCACTACACCTGGGAAGGCAAGGTCGAGAGCGAGGACGAGTTCCGCGTGACGTTCAAGTTCGCCGCAGCGAAGGGCGCCGACCTCGAAGCCTGGGTGCACTCCCGCCATCCTTACGCCGTGCCGCAGTGGCTGACTTTCACCGCTGACCACGCCTCGCCCGCCTACCGGGCCTGGGTGCTCGGCGTCCGCTGACTTCATGGACCTGACCGCCGCCAAAGGACTGCTCTACTGCCTGCTCGGGCTCTTCGTGCTCGTCGCCTGGGCGCGCGAACGCCGGAAGCGTCGCCTGACCGGAGAGCCGGAGAAGTTCTGGCCCGGCACGACTTACGCGCCCATGGGCGCGTATTACGCCGCCGCAGCCGGAGCGATCCTCATCACCATCGCCGAAGCCGCCGTCGAGAAGCGCGCCGGCCTCACCGACCAGCAGAGCATCCTGCCCGCAGTCTTCCTCTTCCAGTTGCTCGGCGCCTCGGTCATCGAAGAGGCCTTGTTCCGGGGCTTCGTGGCGCCGGGCGAACTGATGGGCCGCAAACTCCTCGCGCTGATGATCATCGGCTCGCTGGTCTTCGCACTCATCCACAACTTCGACCTCAGCACCGCCGAAGGCAAAGTGAACGCGACCTTCGCCTTCATCACCTCGCTGTGGCTTTACGTCGTGCGCTTCAATCCGCTCAACCCGGACCGTTCGTTGCTGCCCTGTTTTATGGCCCATACCGTGCGTAATCTGGCGGTCTTTGGCATTAAAGCGTCCCAAGGCTTCATAACCTGGTGATTTGACGGGTCCACGCGGGCAAATCCATTGCAACCGCTTCGAGGCTTTGCTGTCTTGGAGTCACCCCCGCTCACGCCCCATGAGCCACCCTGACCATACCCACCGTCGCGACTTCCTGAAGTTGAGCGCCCTCGCGGGCCTAGGCCTGGCGGCGTCGGCCGAGGCTAAGCCTGATCCAGCGCAGCTGAAGCACCGCGCCGCCGCTGACATGGGTAAGACGCGACCACGCCCCGCCGGCAACAAGCCCGTCTGGGATCTGACGACGAAGTCGCAGGAAAAAATCCGCGTCGGTATCATCGGCCTCAACCGCGGCCGCGCCCACGTCGCCTCGTGCGTCGCCACGCCCTCCGTGGAAGTCGTCGCGCTCTGCGACATCCTGGACGAACGCGCGCAGGCCCAGGCCGAAGTCGTCCGCAA
>Ga0102865_1000079_pt1 | contig 29814 bp, 20 predicted proteins | sample Colrivmet1449C02_FD_78440 | JGI IMG/M metagenome (GOLD analysis project Ga0102865, IMG submission 78440) | Estuarine microbial communities from the Columbia River estuary - metaG 1449C-02 | ecosystem: Environmental > Aquatic > Marine > Intertidal zone > Estuary | place: USA: Columbia River...
AATCGTCTGCGTCGTACTTGGTAGAATTTTGCATTAAAAATTCTCCAAATTCTTGTGGTTTTTCAAGTCGCACACAACCGTGACTTACGGCCCGTTGCGTCTTTTCAAAAGCTGCCTTAGATGGAGTGTCATGAAGATAAATAAAAAACGGATTACTGAATAAAAACTTTACGGTGCCCAGTGAATTGTTGGGTCCGGGCTGTTCTACTATTTTGTATGGGATGCTGGTTTTACTCATTCTGCTCCATTTTATGGTATCGCTATTAATTTCTTTGCCGTTATGCGTCACTTTGTATCCATTCTTACGCAAGTAATGAGGCTCAGAAAGTAGCATAGGCCACATTTCTCGGGTAACAATACTATTGGGAACTGTCCACGTGGGATTGAGCACAGCATAAGTTATTTCACTGGCTATTTGCGGGGTTTCCATGTTTTTAGGCAGTTTATATAGCCAGCCACTATCGCTGTATTCTCTAACCATGGCGTCGTAATTATCTGGCAGATTTTTGCCAATACACACTTTCATCTCCATTGCGCTATCTGGCCCATGCATTTCTACTATATATTGTGGAAGATTAATGTAAACGTAGGGTTTTTCTTGCGGTTTGGTAAACCATCGTTGACGTTCCATATTTGCTTTTACCTGGTCTATCTTATTGGTATGAGTGGTGTTTACTATTTTATAGGTTTTGTATCCCATAATACCGTCAGGAGTAAGATTATTTTTAGCCTGAATTATTTTTATAATTTTATCGAGCTCCTTTGTAAAAATATTAGTGTTTTGAAGTGATCGTACACTAGAGTCTGGCATATTTCGCTGTTTTAGTTTGGTGATAAGTTTTCCTATTACTGGTGCAGAGTCACCTAAGGCTAATTTTGGGTAATCTCCAAAGTCTATGGCAGATGATATTTCAATTTTCTTTCTATGTTGATATAGCTTAAGTAATTTTTGGAGTTCTTGGTAGGTTGTATCGTTTTTATGAATTTCCTCAATCATGCCAATTTTATTTGGCTCGTTTAAAAAGTCATAAAATTTCATTGATTTCCAATTATTTCGAGGTAACATGTAAGTATAACCATACACTTTTATCGGACTGCTTCTGCCGTTTGCAATGTCTTTATACATTCTCAGTAGACTATTGGATATAATCAGTTCTAACTCAGCGTATACGCGATAAATACTATCAGAACTGCTATAATTAGCTGCTTTCGCCTTGTAATAACTGACCAAAGGGAGATAATAATATCGTGCATCCATCCCATGTGTTTCGCTATAGGAAAAGGTCGACTCTAGTTCATTCCATGCTGCAGAGTCTCCCATTAAAACATCCCAATGTAGTGGCGTATATCCCCTGTCACGATAAAAAGATTGCAAGGTATCCATGAATTGTAATTGGTCCTGACATACAAGTACAGTCCATCTACTAAATTGATTTTCAAGGTAGTAAGTGAATGAATCTTGGGTTAGAATAATACTGTGTTTACCTATTTTTGCCTCTTTTTGACAAGAAGAAAATGCCAGAATTGCAAAAAATGCTGCAGCTAATGCTATTTGGAAGCTTTTCATAAAACTTTAACAAAGTTTACATAAAAGTATTCAATTAAATGCCTAACTCATCCACAGTGATGTAGAGATTAGCATTCATTATGTCTGAGTTTTGCAAATATTCTACGATAGGAGAGTATATGAATAGGCAATTTCCTCCTTTTATAGTATTGACTAGACGTGTATTTATTTTTTGAGAAACCGCTGGACATCCATAGCTTCTTCCAATACGTTCTTTTCGTTTTACAAGGTCTTCATTCACATAACTTGCACCGTGTATCACTATTCCTCTTGCAAATGCGTTAGTGTTAAATTTAGCTTCTAATCCATTTAGTTTCAGCGAAAGATTATTACTCCCGAAATAAGTTCCGCCAGTAGTATAAAAACCCAATGAGCTTTTATTACTTCCATACTTATTGCTAAAGGACTTCGCATACTCTTCACCGGTTTGGGCACCATGAGCAACTAATTCATTGAAGACTACTTTTTTAGTCTCCATATCAATAACCCAAAGTCTTTTTTTATTGCAAAAAAGTGTAAAGTCAATGATGGTCAGGTATTGGTCTGAGGCTAACTCTTCGGTATGTTTTAAAAACAAGTAACCTCTAAGTGCGTGGCTTAGGATTTTAGGTGAAATGGTGTCATGTCCATCATCATATTTTAGCTGACGGTGAAATTTAGCACTGTAAGCTATAAATTCGTCGGACTGAAGTGTTACGAGTCTTTTGACATCTTCCTTGTCGTGAACTAGGTAGTTTGAAGAGCTGTTTATTACCTCTAATTTCCCTTGAAATGAGGAGGTAACCATAAGCAATAAAAAACCAGCTAACCCCTTAACCCAAATTAAGTAAGTCTTACTCAATTTGCGTTTATGAGAAATTAGCTGGTTCAATTGTTCTTTTTTTTAGTCTTGATCTTCTGTATTGTCTATTTCTACAGTAGTAGTTTGTTGTTCGAGAGGTGCAATGGTGCTATGGTTAGCTGCTTCTTTTTTATCGCAACAAGCTTTTTTAGTACCTTCTTCGTATTTGCAACAATCGGTATGATCAGTTACATTTTTGTCGCACATTGCGATATGAGCTTCCATTGCTTCTTCACTGCAGCAAGCTTTTTTACCTGAGTCACCGTGTACTCCACCTAAAATAGGTGCAATAACCAAGCCAATTAGACAAGTTAATTTTATAAGGATATTCATTGATGGACCTGAAGTGTCTTTGAATGGATCACCTACAGTATCTCCAGTTACTGCTGCTTTGTGCGCATCAGAACCTTTATACGTCATTTCACCATTAATCATAACACCTGCCTCAAAAGATTTTTTAGCATTGTCCCAAGCGCCACCAGCGTTGTTTTGGAATATTGCCCAAAGAACACCAGAAACGGTGACTCCAGCCATATAACCTCCTAACATCTCTGCTACTAGCATGTTGTTGTCGCCGTATACCAATTTGCCCACAAGCACTACAGCTATTGGGAAACCAATAGTTAAAATACCTGGTAACATCATTTCCTTGAGTGAAGCTTTGGTAGAAATATCTACACATTTACCGTATTCAGGTTTTCCTGTACCTTCCATGATACCTGGAATTTCTCTAAACTGACGTCTCACTTCTTCCACCATTTCCATGGCAGCTTTACCTACTGCATTCATAGCAAGTGCTGAGAATACCACTGGAATCATAGCTCCAACAAATAGCATGGCAAGAACGGGTGCTTTAAATATATTGATGCCATCTATACCTGTAAATGTAACATAGGCAGCAAATAAGGCTAGTGAAGTAAGTGCGGCCGAAGCAATAGCAAATCCTTTTCCTGTTGCTGCAGTTGTATTACCAACTGAATCCAAAATATCTGTTCTTTCTCTAACGATAGGCTCTTGCTCACTCATCTCAGCTATTCCACCGGCGTTGTCAGATATTGGTCCAAAAGCATCAATGGCTAACTGCATTGCGGTAGTTGCCATCATAGCAGAAGCTGCAAGTGCAACACCATAAAAACCTGCAAACGCATATGATGCCCATATAGCAGCAGCAAATAAAAGTACAGAAGAGAAAGTAGAAATCATACCAGTAGCTAAACCAGCAATAATGTTGGTTCCAGCGCCAGTGCTCGATTGTTGTACTATTTTAAGAATTGGAGGTTTACCAAGTCCAGTGTAATATTCTGTAAAAGAAGAGATACCTGCTCCTACAACTAATCCTACTAATGTTGCAAAGAAAACTCTCATTGAAGATATTTTTTTTAATCCTTCACCAAAGAAATTCATATCCATAGTTGCTGGAAGCATCCAAGTAACTAATCCGTAACAAGCAACAGCAACTAAAGCGATTGATGTCCAGTTTCCTATATTCAAGGCTTTTTGAACTTCATTTTCTTTGGCGTCGTTGCTAGATATTTTCACTAAGAAAGTGCCAATTATTGAAATAATAATACCTGCACCGGCTATAGCCATAGGTAATAGTATTGGGCCAATACCACCGAATGCGTCTTGTATAGATCCACCCATGTCTGTGATAACATAATTACCCAAAACCATAGCAGCAAGAACTGTAGCTACATAAGAACCAAATAAATCAGCACCCATACCTGCAACATCTCCTACGTTATCTCCTACGTTATCTGCAATAGTTGCAGGGTTACGAGGATCGTCTTCTGGAATACCTGCTTCTACTTTACCAACTAAGTCAGCACCAACGTCAGCAGCTTTTGTATAAATACCGCCACCTACACGCGCAAACAATGCGATTGACTCAGCTCCTAAAGAGAATCCGGCTAGTGTTTCAAGTACGATAGTCATATCAGTAGTGTTTGTCCAAACACCACCCATAAAAAAGTTAAAGAAACCGATAAACAATAAGGTGAGACCCAATACAGCGAGTCCAGCAACGCCAAGACCCATAACAGTTCCGCCACCAAAAGATACTTTAAGCGCGTTTGGTAAACTTGTTTTAGCTGCTTGCGTAGTTCTTACGTTAGTTTTAGTTGCTATTTTCATACCCATGTTACCTGCCAAAGCAGAGAATACAGCCCCGATAATAAATGCAGGGATGATGAGGTAATGAGTGGTTGGTACAAAAAATGCTACTGCTGCGAGTACAACAGATGCTCCAATCACAAAAAATGTAAGAAGACGGTATTCTGCTTTCAAGAAAGCAAGTGCTCCTTCGTAGATATAATCCGCGATCTCTTTCATTTTGCCGTCTCCAGCGTCCTGTTTCAACACCCAATTTCTTTTAATTACCATATAAATAAGGCCTAGAACGGCCATAAGTATTGGCATATAAATCATCATTTTTTCCATGAATTTTAAAATTTACTATTTCTGCTTGTTTTGTTTAAAGCCTGCAAAAGTAAAATTATTCATTAAATAGGAGCAAGTTGGTTTAATTTTCTTCTAATCAGTGAATGGTTTAGTGGTTCAGATTTACACATCTTTACTCAAAAAAATAGTTAGGGTGAATCAAACACTAGTTAATAGAAACCGATTTAGGTAAGAATAGGGTTCCGCGAATACTCTAAATTCACTGCTTTGTGAAAGGCTAAAAAAACTACTTTTGCAAGCTGAATGGAGAACATCCGTAATTTTTGTATAATAGCTCACATAGACCACGGTAAGAGCACCTTAGCCGATAGACTTCTGCAAACAACAGGTACTGTAAGTGATCGTGATATGAAGGAGCAGACGCTTGACGATATGGATATCGAGCGTGAGCGTGGTATTACTATAAAGTCCCACGCTATTCAAATGAAATACAACCGAGATGGTGTAGATTATATCCTTAACTTGATAGACACCCCAGGTCACGTTGATTTTAGCTATGAGGTAAGTAGAAGTATAGCTGCATGTGAAGGCGCTTTGCTTATTGTAGACGCTGCACAGGGAATCCAAGCACAAACTATATCTAATCTTTACTTGGCACTGGATCATGAACTTACAATAATCCCTATTCTGAATAAGATGGATTTGCCTGGTGCTATGCCAGAAGAGGTGAAAGACCAGATAGAAGAGTTGATATTGTGTGACAGAAGTGATATTATTCCTGCAAGTGGCAAAACAGGTTTGGGAGTACAAGATATCTTAACTGCGATATTAGACCGAATTCCACCACCGAAAGGAGATCCTAAGGCTCCACTTAAAGCACTTATTTTTGATTCTGTGTTTAATCCTTTTAGAGGCATTATTGCTTACTACCGAATTATGGACGGCGAGCTAAATAAGCGTGATCATATTAAGTTTATGAATACAGGTCATTCTTATTATGCAGAAGAAATTGGAGTACTTAAACTGAACCAAGAGATTCGTCAGACCGTAAAAACGGGAGATGTGGGTTACATTATTTGTAGTATAAAGGAAGCCAAAGAAGTAAAAGTTGGAGATACAATTACCATTACCAATAATCCTACAGAAATAGCTATCGACGGTTTTGAAGATGTAAAACCAATGGTTTTTGCAGGGATTTATCCAGTTGATACCGAAGATTTTGAAGAACTTAGAGATTCCATGGGTAAGTTACAACTGAATGATGCAAGTTTGGTTTTTGAGCCAGAGAGTTCGGCAGCCCTTGGTTTTGGATTCCGTTGTGGGTTTTTGGGAATGCTTCATATGGAAATTATTCAAGAGCGATTAGAGCGTGAGTTTGGTATGACGGTAATAACTACAGTTCCTAACGTTAGTTACCACGCGTATCTCAAAAAAGACAGTGAGACAATTGTTATCGTTAATAATCCTACGGATCTACCAGATCCGAACTACTTAGATAGAATAGAAGAACCATATATCAGTGCTCAAATAATTACGGCGGGCGATTATGTAGGTGCAATTATGTCTTTATGTATAGAGAAACGAGGTATTTTAAAAAATCAAGTATACCTAACAAGCAATAGGGTAGAGTTATCCTTTGAAATGCCAATGGCTGAGGTTGTTTTTGATTTTTACGACAAGCTAAAAAGCATTAGCCGAGGTTATGCTAGTTTTGATTACCATCCTATAGATTACAGAATGTCACACCTAGTAAAGCTAGATATACTTTTAAATGCAAAAGTAGTTGATGCTCTTAGTGCAGTAATACACAGAGATAAAGCATACTACTTTGGCAAGCGGATTTGTGAAAAACTAAGAGATCTAATACCTCGTCACCAATTTGAGATACCTATTCAAGCAGCTATCGGAGCGAAGGTTATTTCTAGAGAAAACATTCGTGCGATGCGTAAAGATGTAACGGCTAAATGTTATGGTGGTGATATTTCCCGAAAACGAAAACTGCTCGAAAAACAAAAGAAAGGTAAGAAAAGAATGCGTCAAGTAGGTAATGTTGAAATACCGCAAAGCGCCTTTATGGCCGTCTTGCAGATAGATTAATTATTGCTTAGCAGGCTTTTATCAATAAATATTTGTTATTCAACTAGTGCCGTTGAAAAGCGATGCTACGATCCGTACTTAGAAAGTACACCTTGAGTTAACCAGTTTCCTATAGCTTGACGGTTATTCACCATCAAGAGTCTTTTTTGATCAAACTCATTGGTAATATTTCCAAGTTCAATATACACAACAGGAGGCTTAGTTTCTCTCAGTGTATGTAGGTCACGGCTTTTTACAACTCCCTTATATCCTCTTCCTGGTTGATGCTCTTCGTATTTTGATTTAATAGTTCGGTATAACTCTATTGCGAAGTCTTTGCCGGTTTCGCTACCTGGGTAGTAATAGAAAAATATGTCTACTTTTTGATCTACATAGCGGCTATCAATATGAATTTCAATACAACGTTGTATGGTAGCTCCTTCTCTTTTGTGCTTATCATAGAGTTCATTAATTTTAGACGAACGCTGTCTAAGTCGTCTTACTTGGTTTAGAGGTATGTCTTGATTAAACCAAACTGTTTCATCTTTATCAGCGTCTAGGAATTCATCATCACGTATACCATCTTCATCTCGAGTAATGATATAAACAGTTGCACCATGTTGTAGCAAGTTGCGCGCAAATCTTAAGGTAATGTCGTAAGCATATTCATCTTCACAAATTTCATGACCGTCTTTATGACCAACAGCTCCGGGGTCTGGGCCGCCGTGACCGCTTATGAGGTAGTATACCTGACCTTCTAATCGCTTGGTATAGATGGGGGTACTTTGGTATTTAGTACCAAAGATGGGAAAAATGTCAGTGCGTAATGCAGTAGTTGTTTGTTGTTCAGTGTTTTCTTTATGATCTGTTAAACTAGGATCTTTATTGTCTTCACTGCTGGGAAGAGAAGCTACTTTTGTGATTCCTGATTTTGCTATGTCTGCATTAGGACAATATAAAATGTGAATGGGAACCCAAAGTGATTTATCTGTCCTGTAATCATATTCGCGAAGTCCATTCTCACTTAATTCTTCGTTAAATTTCTGTATTTCTATGGCTAGGTTATAGTCATTTAATTTGATGGTTGTTCTAATGCTTGAGTTATTGTACTCGTAAACTTTAATAGGTAATTTGTAAGTCTTAGCAAGTTGTAGTTGATCAGATCTTTTTAAATTATTTATGGCTAAGAATGTATCAACGTTGCATTTGTAGGCTGCTAAATTGTACCTATTAAGTAATACGGAGATGCCATCTCCTTGTTTTGCTCGTACTTTAAGATATTCTTGGGCATTACTCATGCCGGCAATCAAAACTAGAGTGAGGCTTATTATTTGTTTTTTATACCGACCAACCATTTATTCCTGTAAGTGGCACAAAACTAAAATTACCGTGACTACTTTGTTGGTACTCATTATCACCAGTGCGGGTTACGAGTAGCATTTTTTGGACATCTATGGTTCCTATTGGGGCTACTAGTTTTCCATTTATTTTGAGTTGTTGAGTAAGGTTATCTAGGAGTTTAGGGGCCGCTGCGGTTAGTATTATTTTATCAAATGGAGCCAGACTGGGTAATCCTAATGAGCCGTCGCCATAGGTGCTGTGTATCTGCAGACCTAGTCTGCTAAATAAATCATTAGCCTTATTGTATAGTATGCCAACGGTTTCGATGGTGAATACCTCGGCTCCAAGTACTTTGAGTATGGCTGCTTGGTAGCCAGATCCAGTTCCTATTTCAAGAACACGGTCACCAGGTTTAATGTCTAGTAATTGTGTTTGCAGTGCAACAGTATATGGTTGCGAGATAGTTTGTCCGTTATCTATAGGGAAGGCGATGTTCTCATAGGCTTTGTCTATAAAGTCTTTGGGAAAGAAAAAATGACGAGGAACGGCTTCTATAGCACGAAGCACATTTTGTGCATTAATTCCCATTTTTTTTAGTTCGTTTACGAGTTGTGTGCGCTGGCCTTTTAATTTGTAGGAGTCTGTAAGCAAGTGTTTAGTTTTTAATACGCCACAAATATCATTGTTTTTAGCGTATGACAAATTACAGCTTATTTCGTACTCGAAACAAAATAAAATAGTGCGTATAGGAATTATAGGAACTGGTAATTTGTCACCAAAGGTTTTACAGAATTTTAATGCAAATAATAATGTAGAAATTATTGGAGGCTATGATATCTATGGAGTTCGGGATATCGAAGTTTTTAATTCTTTGAGTGATTTGCTGGTTCTTGTCGATGCAATAGTTGTTTTGGATATTTTATCAAGTACGTTCGATGTGCTGTCCCAAGTGGTAAAATATGGTAAGCATGTTTATGTAGAAAATGTAAGCCTTTGTTCAAAAAGTGATATTAGAAAACTGGATATGTATGCATATGAGGCGGGTACTATTTTTCAGGTCGGCTTAAAGCAGCGTTTTTACGATTTTTATCAGGATTTAGAGAAGTATAACATTACACCTCGTATCTTAGAAAGTAGTCGCTATGTTAAGTTTAATAAAAAATCTACCCAACTTAGTGTTATAGATGACTTGATGTTGCATGATATAGATGTGGCGCTTAAGTTATGTCAAGGTGAGGTTAAGTCCATATATTCTACGGCTGTTGGTGTTTATCATAAAGATCCAGACGTTGTAAATACAAGAATAGAGTTTTACAATGGTTGTGTCGCAAATCTATCGGCAAGCAAGATTGCTAATAAAGAAGTTCATCAAACAAAGTTTTTTCAAAATAACACTTATTGTTCTATTGACTTCGTTAGGCAGTCACTTAACGTACAAAATAATACGAGAGATTATGAAGGGGACGGAGATGATTGGGGTGTAAAAACAACCTATAGTCAATCAAAAGATAGTGATGATTATATTGCCTTGCTTCAAAAAGAAATAAATTCGTTTTACCAATCTATTACAAATAATATAGAGTCCATTTCAGGTATTTCGCAATATTTGCAACTCCAGTCAGTGACGGATAAAATAAAAGAGCAATTAGAACGAAATTTCACAACCAACGCATAATTTTTAGCTTACTTCTGGTGAGCTCTGTTTCTTTTATGCTTCTTTTTTCAGGATGTGATAAAGAAGAGCAAATACCATCTTATATTTATATTTCGGAGTTTGTGTTGGATACAAAAAATACAAACTTTGGTAGTAATTCGCATGATTTTGTAGATGCGTGGGTATATGCTAATAATAAACTAATAGGTGTTTTTGAATTACCCGCTACTATACCTATTCTCGAAAGTGGCTCCAAGCAACTTACCATAATTGCTGGTATTCGAAAAAATGGCCTTTACTATGAACGTGAGGCTTATCCTTTTTTAAAACCCTATGATATCCAGCATAATTTCATTCCTGCACAAGTGGATACTATTAAGCCGGTGGTAGTTTATCGAGAAAATATAAAAATGCCATGGATTGAAGATTTTGAAGATAATACCTTGAGTTTTCAAGGATCCGGTAATACTACCAATTATGATACTATGGACATTACATCAAATGCCGCAGAAGTATTTGAATACAATGGTACCACGAGTAAGTACAGTGGCCGAATTGCCATTCCAAATGGATTACGAATTTTTGAAAATAGTTCTGTAGAATCGTTTAAACTGCCTCGTAGTGGACAGGAGATATACTTGGAGATAAATTTTAGATGTAATACAGAATTTGTGACAGGTATCTATCCAATTACGGGAAGTTTAGTTACAAGTGTGCCTATTGTGAATTTTTATAGTACCGTAGATGCTGATGGTATTATGCAATGGAAAAAAGCCTACATAAGTCTTAAAGAGGATGTAAATAATCCAGAGTATGCAGGTGCTGAGTTCAAAGCATTTATTCGTGCCCAAACCAATACAAGCTCAGGAACGCCGCTTATTTATATTGATAATGTAAAATTGGTTCATTATTGAATAAGACTAAACTCATATTAAAATACGGTCTACTTGACTTTCTTGCCGCGATGTGTGCGTGGGGATTTTTCTTTGTCTATCGTAAGTGTTTTGTTAATGGAGATTTTAATCCATACTACCTTCAATTCGTATGGAATGACAGTAAACTTTATTTAGGCATGTTATCTATTCCATTGTTCTGGATCGGATTATATAGCTTAATTGGTTTGTATCGAAACGTCTATCGCAAGAGTAGGTTAACCGAATTTTTTCAAATCCTTACGGTAAGTATAACTGGGGTTTTAATCCTCTTTTTTGTACTCATATTAGATGACGAGGTATCACAATACCGTAGTTTTTATACGAGTATTTCGGTTCTCTTTCTACTGCATTTCTTGCCTACATCTATACTTCGAATTGCACTTTCGTCTATCATTGCCAATAAAATAAAGAATCGCGTTATTGGCTTTAGGACACTTTTAATCGGAGCTGGACCAAAGGCTTTACAGATATACCAGGAATTATCAAGTGCAAAAAAATCTGAAGGTCACTTTTTTCAGGGTTTTGTAAACGTAAACGGCGAAAAAGGAGCGGTATCGGGTATACCGAAGTTAGGCAGTAAAAAAGATATCGAATCTATTATCAAACAACATCAAATAGATGAGGTTATAATCGCTACAGAAGAGTATCAAAAAGGGGATATAGCAAGCATAGTCTCACTTTTAGATGGCGAATCTGTTGTTATAAAGATTATTCCAGATATGTATCAGCATTTAGCGGGTATGGTAAAAATGGGTAATGTATTTGGTGCAGTACTTATCGAAATAGAAACGAATGTGCTACCCCCATGGCAAAAGTTTTTAAAACGCACTTTCGACATTGTGACCTCCATTTTGGTTCTCACACTTGGACTTCCTTTTTATGTTCTTATTGCCGTACTCGTCAAACTGGGCTCCAAAGGTCCCATATTTTATACCCAAGAGAGAATAGGACTTGGCGGTAAACCTTTTTATATTATCAAGTATAGAAGTATGAAGGTGGACGCAGAAGCAGCTGGCCCACAACTTAGCAAAGAAGAAGATCCTCGTATAACGACCATGGGCAAGTATTTGCGTAAAACGAGACTAGATGAGTTTCCTCAGTTTTGGAACGTCCTTGTAGGCGACATGAGTGTAGTGGGCAATAGACCTGAGCGTCAGTTTTTTATAGATCAAATTATGCAGAAGGCGCCACACTACAAAAGACTACAAAAAATAAAACCAGGCATTACCTCATGGGGCCAAGTAAAATATGGTTATGCCGAAAATGTAGATGAAATGGTTGAGCGTTTACAATACGATTTGTTGTATCTCGAAAATATTTCGATAATGCTAGATCTTAAAATATTGATTTACACGGTGATCATCATGCTGCAAGGCAGAGGAAAGTAGCCCTCGTTATTCTTTTAAGAATCGTGTTAGCCAAATACCCTCTTCTGTAACAATTTGTAAATAATAAATGCCTGTGCGAAGGTCAGAAATGTCAATCTTTGTATCGTTTGTATAGCGTTCTTTTTTCCGTATATTTTGGCCTAAAGCATCTGTGAGCTGATAAGAGAAATAAATATTGGTCAATAGATTTTTTGCATCTAGTTGAATCTCAGTACTAGCTGGATTTGGATATATTTTTAAGATACCATTGGCTAGTTTAGCGAGCGAACTTGCGCTTTTGGTTACCACTATTTTGTAGGTGTTTGAGGTGATTTTGTCTTGCGCTACTATTTCAAAGTAAACCGTATCACTGTAATCAATAGGACTAACGGTGCTTTCTTGCAAAACCCCGTTAACAGAAGCAGAAGCGCTATCACTTATACTGAAATTAGCGATTAATTGACTTACGTCAGTGTTCGTGGAAACCGCTACGGTTACTCCTCGCGTATCCGGAGTTATGATACCGCTTACTTCAGGACTAACAAATCCAAATGTTTTAAGCTCAGCAGCACTATTGGGTAATGGTTTTACAAGAACAGAATAGGACGTCGAGCGGCTCTTATCTTGTGACGTAACTATATAAATAACCTCGTTCATGAAGTTGTGTGCCGTAACATCACTTTGTTGCGCCGCAGAACCCACCCAAACTGTGGCACTGTCACTTGCAGTGAAATTAGCGATAAGATTGCTTACAATCGTGCCAAAGGGGACATTTACTACCACGGTTCCGGTACTGCTATCTGTCGAGGTAATAATACCGGTAGCCTGCGGGGCAACGATGTTAAACGACAGCAGCTCACTGCTTTTATTCTTGTTGATGTGCACATGTATAGTGTACGTTTTAGAGAAGGCTGTATTTTGTGCGATAACTTGATAATTCAAGGTGCTGCTAAAGTCATGAGCAGTTACTCCAGAAGTTTGTAAATTATTTTGAACATACACAGCGGCACTATCACTCGCAGTAAAAATTGCCGTAAGATTGCTAATATTTGTGCCGTATGGGACGTATACGTCTATTCGGCCACGTAATGAGTCTATGGCGATAATGTTTCCCGTACTAAAGGGTGAAGCTATTTGATAGGTCAATAGTTCACAGGATCTATTTTTAGCGATTTTAACATACACGATATATGTCTTAGAAAATGCTGCATTCTGTGCTCTGACAGTGAAGGTAATTAGATTACTATAGTTATTGGCTGAAATACCTGATACTTGAAGAGTGGAGTTCACAAATGCTGTTGCGCTGTCACTAATAGAAAAGTGTGCTATCAAAGTGCTTAAATTAGTGCCATAAGGAACGGTAAGCTCCACGTTTCCTCCATTTGCATTGGAGGTAATGATTCCATTTATAGTTGGGGAATTAAATCCGAAGCTTATCAACTCACAAGCTGGATTCTTGTTCATAACAACATTGACGTTATAATAAGATTTGAGCGTGTTGTTTTTGGCTACGGCTTTATATATCAATGTATCCCCGAAATCTACCACATTTACACCTGAAATTTGCTGGATATTACTTGTAAAGCATTGTGTAGAGTCACTCAAGCTAAACTCAGGTACCATTGCACTTATATTGGTGCCAAATGGTACAAAACTGGTTATCTTTCCGCCAGAAGGTGTTTGTATTATAGTGTCTTTTGTCGATATGCCCGGGAATGTAAAGGATGAAAATCCAACAAAATACTGAGTCGTTGCAGCATGATTTGCGTTTAAGTTTCCAGCCAAATCACTTAATCTTCCGGATACAATTTGTACGTTTACAGGACCATTCTCAATGGGAGTAACATAGGCTGTGTAGCGATTAGAAGCTATTTGTTTAAAATTAGAAACATTGGCATTACTTGCAGAGATGTCTGAAATATCAAAACCTGTAACTATTTCTGAAGTGGTGAAAATTGCGGTAAAACTGTTGCTTACTTTTGGAGTTGGGATTTGTATGTTAACGGTCGGTAGTATATTGTCAATATATACAGCATAGTCTTCACTCTGACCGTAGGATAATGTTCCGCAAGAAGAATTTACCGTGCTGTAATCCGATACTACTCTTAAGCGTAAAAATTTATTGACTATAGTTGGGCTTGAAAGGGTAGTGAAATTACAAGATCTTCTAGATAAGCCATTGGCTATGGTTCCCACTAGTTCATTGGCATCCAGAAAATCTCCGTCATTATTGTAGTCAATATATATATTTGAATTTTCACCATAGGCATTTCCATTAGTTACCCATGCTGTATAGTTGGTATTTGCCTTTAGCACTGTGCTATTACTACACGTAAAATCTTCGTAGCTCGTTTGTCCTGTGCCCGATGTATTGTTTATAGTGTTAAGTTCAAATTTATAAATACCAATGGTGTAACCGCCCAAGTTAGTTGTGGTAGTATTGCAGGTGGCACTCGTAGTTATGGGTGAGTATAGGTAGCTTTCGGTTTTTAGTGTATTTCCCATACTATTATATACGTTGAGGGAAATGTGATAAATCCCTGAAGTGTTAAAACGTATCTCTGCTCGCTTGGATAACGAGTCCGTTGTGTTTACATAGCTCCAACCTGTTGATGGCGTGATAGTCCACTTCCTTCCTAAGGGTGAACCTGTTGAATTGTCAAGAAGTATGATGGTATTTACACATGCCTGATTACTGGCAGAACTAATTTTAAAATCTGCAGTAGGTGCTACGGATGAATTTTTGTATAAATCCGTTTGCCAGATGCCTCTTCCCCACGTGGCGATATGTAATCTAGCGTTAGAGGTACCGTCATTCATAATCTCCATATCGGTAATTTGAGAAACAGTAGGTAATCCTTGTGAAAAGGGGATCCAATTGCTCACAAATCGATTACGATAGTATACTCCAAAAGCATTACAGATGTACATACTTGAATCTTGTGCATTGGGGTCTACTTCAAATTTGATTAGGTTTAAGGCAGGTAAGTTTTTAGTAAGGACTGTCCATGTTGTTCCTTTATTGTGAGACGTCAAGATTCGAGACTGCGTTGTTACGACATAGATTACGTTGGAGTCTTTAGGTGATGTTTCTACTTGTTGTATTTGCTCACCGCTTTTATAGGGGAAATTAGTAAGCTCCGTAAAAGAAGGGTTGCTACTATTAATATTAGTGCTTATGTACAGTTTTTGGGGAATGAATGCTGCATAAAAAGTGCCACTTGAGGACTGCGCATAAGCCATACCTACTTTGGAGGTAGTGCCCGAAAAATTAGAAATTTTGCTCCAACTTACACTGTTAGATGGATTGGCTCTCAGGTTTTGGGTTCTATAAATGTCTGTGGTTGCCTCAAACATCACGTTACTGTCATTGGGATGTACGGTATACACGCCTCCATTACCATTTATACTTCCTGTAACGTGGGTAACTACGTTTCTTTTGATTCCTCCATTTTCATAGACTAACTCTTTATTAAATGCATCAAAAGCAAAATCACCGCCCCAATCACCACCTCTTACCGTACTGAAATTTTTGTTTACAGCCACATCCATGCCATTATCCTGTAGGCCACCTAAAATATGGTTATTGTATACGCCACTGGCTCCAAGGGTATAAAACTCTGAAGCACTTAAACCATCTTCCATGGTAGTCCAGTTAGTGCCTCCGTTGGTCGTTCTATCTAATCCTCCATCGTGATATACATATAGCTTTTTGGTATTGTATGGTGAAAAAAGAAATCCGTGTTTGTCTGCATGTACACCAAATCCCCAAGCAGAATTCAAGTTAAATGTTGCGCCGCCGTTTAGAGATTTCCAGATGTTAATGCCCCCTACATAGAGCACATTCGCATCGTTTGGATCACACTGTATAGCGAGATTGTATGCTCCTTGTCCGTTCAAGCTGCTGCCATCACTTGCATAGCCAAGTATATTGGGGGTATCCGTCATTAATGTAAACGAGGCCCCATTATTAACGGATTTGTATATCCCACCAAATGGATTTGTTCCATTCTTCCATACTACACAATATAATCTAGAGGTGTCTTTTGGACAGGTACTTATCTTTATACCATCACAAGTAATGTTACTGTTAAGGTTAGATTCTATCCATGTATCACCATTATTGTACGAACGATAAAACATGGTATTGGACGCAGCATACAGAATATTACTATTTCCAGGTTGGTAGTGCAAGTCACGGTAACTGGTGTTTATAGACGATTTTTTAACCCAAGAGGAACCTGCATTGGTGCTTTTATAGATGCCATTGTAGCAAGCGGCTATTAGCGTATTAGTATCGCCAGGAGTCATCCTAATATAGGAAACTAATATGTTTCCCAGACCGCTGCTAGTTTGATTCCACGTTTTTCCACCGTTAGTTGTTTTCCATACACCTAAACCACCACGATAACCATAATTAGCATCTCCTGTACCTAAATACATGACTTGCGTGTTTAATGGATTGATAGCCAAAGAGGCGCAATACGTGGGAGGGAGCATGTCGCTTATTGGGTTCCAAGTTAAGCCCTCGTTTGAGGTTTTAAATATACCTCCTGAGGATGATACTGCGAATAAAATAGAACTGTCGGTTGGGTGGTAGGTCATATAAGAAACTCTTCCCATTCCTGTAGTTTGAACACTAGGATTTGCAGGAAATTTGACAGGTCCTACTTGGGTGAAGTTTGCTAAATTTTGGGCACATACTGTGCTTGCTAGAAGTACAGTAAAAAGAAGTGATGTATATATTCTCATTATTGGGTTCTCTCGTTTTTTTGCTTTTCCCATTCGTTCATTATCTCTTCATTAGTCAAAAGAGTTCCATCTGGCTTTATCAAATTTTTATGTGTTTGCTTCCAGTTCAGAAATTGCTTGTATTCAAATACGTATTCGGAGGTTCTGGACTTTTCATTTTGCTCCTCTTCGGGGCTTTTTTGATTGCCAAAAATATCTATTGCTTCGCCATTATCTTCTGTGGGTTTTACTCTGTTTTTCCAATATATATCAAAGGCGTTCACTGCATCGTAGTAATTAACAGTAGAATCGTTCATCATCGCAATCCAGTAAGGATATAAAACCAATGAATCTACTTGGTTTATAGTTTCGTCTGTTACCACACTTGGGCTTTTACAGGATGAAATGCCGATTAAGGTAACTCCGATTAGTAGATTCTGAAATCGTAATAACGTGTACATCAGTTTCAAAAATAATCACTTTTTAGACCTTTGAGACCATATCAACTTACATTCTGCTTATTTGCAAATCATTTAAAACTTCCCAAGTCATCAATTGGTTAATCCCAAAGAGCACAATACTAAAAATCTGCTTGGATACAGAACCTCCACCATGTAAAGCATTTCCATACAGGAATACACTCATTCAAGCAGTTTTTTGCAGTCTTCAATATGCATTTAGTCATTAACAATTACCTACGTTGCGCAAGTAAACTGCTTTACCTCTTGTTACGGTTAAAGCCTTCTATAAAAACCAGCTATACTTAATGTTGAATCTGAATTTTGGCAGCATATACATGTTTATCGCTGGTCAGATGCAATAAATAGATTCCGTTGGATAAATGGCTTATGGGTATTTCGTTAGTATCACCTTGCACCTTTTGTTCATAAATAACATTTCCAAGAGGAGAATATAAAACAAGATTTACTTCTCCCAATTGATGGATGTTTTCAACTCCAATGGTTACGCTAGAAGCCGCTGGATTAGGGTACACGGATACCGGATGAGCAATGTCGTTCCAACTTTGAATGCCTGCTGTTAAGCATGTAATGCGAATCTCCTTGTACATTACGGTGTCACATTTGGTGCATTTGTTACGAAAGGTTGTTCGTATGTAATAGGTTCCCGTGTCGCTAAAGGTGTGTGTAAATACCCTATTGTATGAAATAGTATCGACATGCCCATTTCTAATAGCCAACGTCGTGTATCTAAAACAGGTATCAAACGAGCCCATTTCAAAGGTAAATTTGTTGCAGTTTTGACTGTAGTTAATGCCAACTTTCGACCAATTACAACCTGTGCTTAAAAGACAGCTAACTCGAATCTGCTTATAGATTACCGTATCACAGTTGGTGCATTTATTACGAAAGGTTGTTCGTATATAATAGGTTCCTGTATCACTAAACGTATGCGTAAATATTCTATCGTCTGAAATAGTATCTGCATGCCCATTTCTAAAGACCAATGTGGTGTACTTAAAACAGGTGTCGAATGAACCCATTTCAAAAGTGAATTTGTTGCAGTTTTGACTGTAATAAATGCCTGCTTTTGACCAGTTGCAACCCTTGCTAGTGTTTGGCTTGCACCTTACACGAATCTGCTTATAAATGACCGTATCACAATTCGTACAGGTATTGATTATCTTGACTCTTACTACATACATTCCCGTATCTTGAAAGTAGTGTTTAAAATTTCGTTTCAAGTAAGTAGCCTTAAGTGTGGTTCCTAAATAGATTTTAGCTTCAATTTTGAAACAGGTGTCTGTTGTACCCGAAACTTCAAAATTATAGCGGTTACAGCTGTCACCGTAACCTACATTTACATTGGTCCAGTTGCATGCACTAGCTATGCTTGAAGCAAATAAGAACAAAAGAATGGAAATCTGTTTCATAAACTCAAATGTACAGAATTAATCATAAAACTATTTTGTCATATTATTAAGTCCAAGTCAGCGGCTATTTATGCATAAGAACCCAAAGTTCTACTTCTTCCTGTGCTCGCCAATGCTGGTTTCTCTTTGTTTTATCTGAGGATGCTGTCACCTTTTTTTTAAGGCATCTATCTATGATGTAGCGATTGCCAGATTCAAGTTCTGTGACTATAGGATGGTCTTTTGTTACACCTGTACGTTGTGCTAGATTAGAAAAAAGAAGTACTATTCTTCCATCAGGAAGTAATCTTTCTTTTGCTTCCTTAAAAAAATCAGGGAATAATGTTTCAGGATAATAGATGGCTTCATCCAAACGATTTAACGCACTAGATGTGGGTAACCAAGGCGGATTAAAAACGATGAGCTCTGTTGGTTTAATCCATTTGCCAAACAACGAATTATAATCTAACTCTATTTTCCGAGCCATTTTACAGCCCGTCAACCATGATTCAAGTCCAATTATGGCATTCGGATTGGTATCTGTGCCAAATGATTTCTGAAAACCGTGTTTTACGAGCATCAAGGATAATATTCCGCTGCCTATTCCAATATCCATAGCCGTTTTTTTGGGTCCGTTATAGCGCTTTAGCCAGTTGTCAAAAAGTACTAAGTGTTCAAAGCGCGTTGGGAAATACACACCGTAATAAGGATGTACCTTGTTGCGAAGTACGGGAATTACTATGCCGTTGGTGTACCATTGCCACGCACTGTTTAAACCTTGTATTTGAGGGAAGGTGAGTAAAAAATCGCCCGACGCTGGATATAGTTTTTCGAGCCAACCAATAGTAGGTCCTTTTTTCACGACTAGCTTTGACTGATTAACTTCAAGTAGCACACGATTAGAAAGTATCTGATATTCAGCTCTATACGCTCGTTGTTCCGTAAAGCCTTGCCCAGGGTGTTTTTGGTGCAAAAAGTCTTGTAATTCACTAAGAAGCGTCAAGCCATTGCTGTAAAATTCATCTATTCGAACATATTCTCCTTTCACAAGTGCACGAATGGTGCTTTCGGTATCAGAACTTCTTACATAGGATAGCGCTGTAGTTTCTGCGTATAGTTGACTCGGTTTATGGGCAATTAGAGCAGGATTTTGCATCGTGGGAAGGTAGACTAATATTCCAAATCATTGAAGGAACATTACAATATGTCATTCACCGTATCGCCACATCGCACACTCTTCTATATTTGCACTTATTCAATACATAACCAAACCATGAAAAAGATACTACTTGTACTCGCCGTATTTGCCTTGGCATCGTTTACACTAATAAACACGGATGGGGAAAAGCCAAAAGCGTTTGATACCAGCTATATGGATCCATCGGTAAGTCCTTGCGACAATTTTTATCAATACGCAATAGGCGGATGGAGAGCAAATAACCCTATTCCGGAAACAGAGAGCAGATGGATGGCTTTTAATATTCTTAATGAAGAAAATCGCCAAAAACTCATGAAAATAGTAGATAAAGTTAGACTTAACACTGCTGCCGCTAAAGGTACTGAAGAACAAATGATTCGTGATTTTTATAATGCGGGTATGGATACTGAAGCGAGAGAAAAAGCGGGTATTTCTGGAATTAAACCGGTATTAAACCAAATAGCAAAAGCGAAAAATAACAAGGATATTCAACGGCTTTTTGGTGTTTTAGCACCTCAAGGCATTGGTACACCTATAGGGCTATATGTGGGTGCGGATAGTAAAAACAGTAAGTTGAATACCGTATATGCGGGACAAGGTGGTTTAAATCTGCCAGACAGAGATTACTATTTACAAGACGATGAAAAATTCATTGATATACGTAAAGCATACGTAGCTCATATCAATAAAATGTACACGTTAGCCGGTCTCAAAGCAGGAGCAGGGGAGTCTATTTTAGCCCTCGAAACCAAGCTTGCGACAATTAGCTGGAGTAGGTTAGAAAGAAGAGATCCTGATAAGACGTATAACAAAAAGAGTTTTGCAACATGGAGTAAAGAACTTAAAGCTACGGATATGATAAGCATTGCCAAAAACAGAGGTTTTGGTGCTTTTGATTCTATTGTTGTGAGCCATCCTTCTTATTTTACTGCGCTTGATGAGCTTATGGCAACTACCTCCGTGCAAGATTGGAAAAATTATTTGACATGGAACACGCTAACAGGTTACGCTAACCACCTTAATGCAGCGTTAGAAACAGAAAACTTTGCTTTTTATAGCACCAAGTTACGCGGTACAAGTACCATGAAACCGCAGGATGAGCGAATTTTTGCTACTATGGACAACATCTTAGGCGAGCCGCTGGGTAAACTTTTTGTAAAAGAATATTTCTCTGAGGACAGCAAAGCCTACATGGTAACCATGATCGAAAATCTTAGAGCAGCTTACATAGAGCGCGTCAAAGGACTTACCTGGATGAGCGATGTAACCAAGGAAAAAGCCATTAAAAAACTAAATGCTTTCACCTATAAAGTGGGTTATCCTGATGTGTGGGAAGATTATTCTCAACTTGAAATAGTATCTACAAGTCATTTCCAAAATATACTAAACTCACGCACCTGGGGATATGCTAAGATGCTGGATAAGCTAGGTAAAGAAGTAGATAAAAATGAATGGCACATGTCTCCACAAATGGTGAATGCGTATTATAGCTCAAGCAATAATGAAATCGTTTTTCCAGCGGGAATCTTGCAACCACCTTTCTTTCATAAGGATTTTGACCATGCGATAAATTACGGTGGAATTGGTGCTGTAATTGGTCATGAATTTTCGCATGGATTTGATGACCAAGGAAGTAAGTTTGATTGGAACGGTAACTTAAACTCATGGTGGACGGATGAAGATAGAACTAAATTTGATGCACTAGCACAAAAACTAGGCGAGCAATATGACAGTTACTCTCCAGTGGATGGCATGAATGTAAATGGTAAAATGACCATGGGTGAAAATATAGCAGATTTGGGTGGCGTAACCTTGGCGTATGAAGCGCTTAAGAAACAATACAATGGCATCATGCCAGAAGATATAGATGGATTTACCTGGCAACAACGCTTTTTCTTAGGATGGGCCAATGTGTGGAAAGGAAATATTAAAGAGGAAGAACTGGTAAATCGTTTGAAGTCGGACGTGCATTCTCCAGGAGAGTTTAGGGTAATCGGGCCATTGGTTAATTTCGGTCCTTATTACGAAGCTTTTGGAACGTGCCCTTCAGGTGCTATGCATAAGCATGATTCTGCCCGAATTAAAATCTGGTAATTATAACAATATCACTATCCAAAAAAAGCGACATTCAATTTAATGAATGTCGCTTTTTTTTCGTGCTTTACACGCTATTTTCTAGTTGCCAACCGCCTTATCAAATTCGGCTAATGGGTCGGGTTGTACGCCTTCTTTCATTCCTACTAATGTTAGGGTCACATTTATAAACTGCGCATGGGTTTCAAAATCGCTAATAATCTCTCTTACGTCTGGGTGTATACTAATGGATTTTGATCCATCTATGATTACGTTTGATCCTGGAGGAACCTTGTTTAGCGTATCCAGAATACTTGCTTTGTGTAAGAAAGTAACATCTTCAGCCAGCTGAAAATGAAAAATATTATCGGCTGTATTTTGGTCAATATTTACCAAATAGGGCTTGCGGTAGTTCAGGTATAATATCTCGAGAATAGCCACGGTTAATCCTATGCTTACGCCCCAAAGTAAATCTTTAAAAACAATGAATAAAATGGTCACTAAAAAAGGTGTAAATTGATTTAAACCCGCACTCCACATTGCCTTAAATGTACTAGGATTGGCAAGCTTAAAACCTACTATGAGTAGAATGGCAGCCAAACTAGCCCTGGGTACAAGGTTGAGTAATTGCGGTAAAAACGCAACAAAACCCAAAATGAAAAAACCGTGAACGATAGCCGACATTTTGGTTTTACCACCACTTTGAATGTTGGTGGAACTGCGCACAATAACTTGAGTTATGGGCAAGCCGCCTAATAAGCCACTCACCATATTCCCGATTCCTTGTGCTTTAAGTTCTCTATTGGCAGGTGTTACACGTTTTTGCGGATCCATTTTGTCTGTGGCTTCCGCGCTAAGCAGGGTTTCTATACTGGCAACCAGTGCGATTACCAGTGCTGTTTTCCAAACTAACGGATTAGAAATAGCCGAAAAACGTGGGAAGGTAAAAAACCCAAAAAAATCGTTTGCACTTGTGGCAACCGGTACGTTTACTAGATGTTCAGTTAGCATCTCATGGCTTCCTCCTCTATAAAGATAAACCAAACCAATGCCCGAAAGAATGGCAACCAGTGGTCCTTGAATGTAGGTGAATAGCTTAATGCGTTGCATAAAGCCTTGTTGCCATAGTATTAAAATGAGCAAGCCCAGAGCTCCTATACTAGCAGCTCCAAAATCAGGATTACCAAAGGCATTGATGATTTCGGTTAGGGTATTTTCTCCATCTACCTGCCAAAAATCCATGTCACCTTCTAGGTCTTTATCGTACCCAAGCACATGCGGAATCTCTTTTAGAAAAATGGTGATGCCAATTCCCGCCAACATTCCTTTAATGACAGATGACGGAAAGTAATAGCCTATGATTCCGCCGTTTAAAAAACCGAGCAAGATTTGTATGCCTCCCGCAAGCACAACGGCAAGTAAGAAAGTTTGAAAGGCTTCGGCAAAGAGCGCATCAGGGGCGAGACTCTGATCTACTTGTGCTTTAAATTCTTGAAGAGCCGTAGCGATAATTACCGCCAAACCAGCTGCGGGGCCACTCACTCCTAGTTGTGATCCGCTTAACGAACCCACTACAATGCCGCCTACAATTCCTGCAATGAGGCCCGAAAATGCAGATACGCCACTTACGGCGGCTATTCCCAAGCATAACGGAACGGCTACCAGAAATACAATTAGTCCTGCGGGTAAATCAGCATTGAATTGCGAAAAATATTTTTTCATGAAACTTTTTTTATGTTTTAAAATAGGTGGTTTATAAATGATTATCTCATAAACCTTAAATTTAGGTCACCTTAGGTAAATGGAATAATCCATTACCTGAAGATGACAAGATAAAAACGAAGGGTTTAAACCGATTCGGGAGGCTCGGTGGCGATACCTAGACTTATTGCCGAATAGCAATTGGCGGAATGTATACCATAAAAATTGCGTTGTAGGGCAGGGAAGATGGTGAGTGAGCTGTCTGATACCATTTTCAGATCGTCATCTATTTCAGTTTCGGCGTCTACCTCCGCGTCACTGCACTCTGCTACTTGGGGAGTTACTTGTTTGTATACCAAATGGATAGAAGTAGCCAACATAACCAGCGTTAGTATCACAATAGATATAGTGGTAGTGGGTTTCAACTTGGTATTTGTTCCACAAATAAAAGATATTTTACCTACAAATACACCATGCCGACGGGTTACAAAAGTTCTATTCCTAAGCCTTCTCGTATAAGTTCTAGCTCTCCTTCGCTGGCATCTATTACCGTGGTTCCCACATTATGCCCGGCTTCTCCATCTACAATGTAGGCAACTTTATTTTGCCATACTTCAAATATTTCTTGTGGTTCGGTAAGGTATTCTTGTATTTCATCCTCGGAGTGAATAGAGGAACATACCAATGGATTTCCTAATTCAGAAATGATAGCTTGGCATATTTCATTGTTAGGCACTCTAATACCAATCGTTTTTTTGTTTTGTCTAAAAATTTTGGGAACGTTGTTGCTAGCCTTTAGTATAAAGGTAAAAGGACCTGGCAATAGTCTGTTCATTACTTTATAGGTAGGATTAGAAATAGGAGAGGTGTACTCACTCAGACTGCTTAAATCTTTGCACAGAATAGAAAGATTGGCATGGCTAGGCTTTTTTTCTAATAGTCTACATATTTTTTCCATGACATCGCGGTGAAGTAAATCACCAACAATGGCATAAATAGAGTCGGTTGGTATGATAGCAAGTCCCCCGTTACGAAGGACTTGTACTATTTCAACTATGGTTTTTGAATTGATGTTATGAGGTCGTAATTCTACAAATTCGCTCATAACCCAGGTGATTTAAGCTAGAACGGCTTTTACCTTATCCGCAGCTTCTTGCAATACGATAGCAGACTCTACACGCAGACCGCTTTCGTCTATTATTTTCTTAGCTTCTTCTGCATTGGTTCCTTGTAGCCTTACAATAATAGGTACGTGTATTTCGCCGATGGATTTGTAGGCTTCTACTACGCCATTGGCAACTCTATCGCATCGTACTATACCACCAAATATATTGATAAGAATCGCTTTAACATTAGGATCTTGAAGGATAATACGGAAACCAGCTTCTACCGTTTGTGCATTTGCTCCTCCCCCCACGTCAAGAAAATTAGCAGGTTCACCACCACTTAGCTTGATAATATCCATTGTTGCCATGGCAAGACCAGCGCCATTTACCATACATCCTACGTTACCATCAAGTTTGATAAAGTTAAGGTTATGTTTTTTAGCTTCTACTTCAGTTGGGTCTTCTTCTGCCTCATCTCTAAGAGCAGCAAAAGCAGGATGTCTGTATAATGCGTTATCATCTAGCGATACTTTACTATCTACCGCAATTATTTTATCGTCTGATGTTTTCAGAACAGGATTAATCTCAAAAAGAGATGCATCAATTCCGATGTAAGCATTGTAAAGAGAGGTAACAAACTTCACCATTTCTTTAAATGCATTTCCACTTAGGCCTAAGTTAAACGCAATTTTACGCGCTTGAAAACCTTGTAAGCCCAAAGCAGGATCTATAAATTCGCTGTGGATTAACTCTGGAGTGTCGTGCGCTACTTGCTCAATATCCATACCTCCTTCGGTGGTGTATATGATTACATTTTTACCGCTATTACGATCTAGCAATACACTCATATAATACTCAGATGGCTCACTAGCACCTGGGTAGTACACGTCTTGAGCAAGCAGTACTTTGCTTACGAACTTACCGGCAGCACTTGTTTGAGGTGTAACCAAGGTCATACCTAGTATATCATTTACTACTTGTTGAAGTTGTTCGTCGTTTTTGGCGAGTTTTACACCTCCACCTTTACCACGGCCACCAGCGTGTATTTGAGCTTTTACTACCATCCAGTCTGTGCCGGTTTGCTCACGCAGCTTGGCTCCAGCGGTTAGTGCATCTTCTTTTTTGTCGATTACGATGCCTTCTTGTATAGCAACTCCGTATGATTTTAGAATTTCTTTGGCTTGATACTCGTGTATGTTCATAATAAGGCCGCAAAAATAGGCTTTGTATGGTGTTATAAAATAGAAACTTTGAAAAAAACGTCACGACAAAACATGGAACTGTTTAAGGTTTCTTTACCCATATTTAGAAAAGGACGAATGGTAAACCAGCGATATGCTGTTTCTATCAAAAAATAACATGCTATTATTGGGATAAATTGAATTGATAAAAAATGAAAGACGGCTATTTCTTAAAGTCGTGGCCAGCACTAGATATGGTAAGCATAAGCCAAAGGCACAGACAGCAAGTGGTATAATGCGAAAGAAACGGTAACGGTGGTGCGGTAGTGATTGGTTATGATGTGGATAGGAAAGCAAGGTTACGTTGGCCTTGCTTTTTTTAAGGTTAATCATCCTAGACATAACATTAAAGTCACATCTCCAGGGGCTTACGGTTCCATTCTTCTGGTGACAGAGCCTCACATATCAAGGGGTTTGCCTTCGCGTATTTCAAAATAGTGGTTCCGTCTTCCAAGTATATAAGGTCTCGTATCTCTTTGTCGAGTAGTCGTGTAAATAGTTGTTTGTTTACCTCGTAATACACCACCGTACCATTTTGATACGACTCTCGGTAGTCGATTTTTGCATATACATAGTCAAACTGGTGAGTGAGAAGATAGTGTTTACGCCAATTATTTATGCCGCTAATGGCTAACGGTCCTCCGAAAAAGGATATCACCAACACCCAACTTATGAGTCGCTCGTAATTGAATCGAAAGGGCGTGTCTACAGACTTCGCTATAAATCGCGTGTAGGCTTCGTTTGCGGCAAGTACTAAAGCTATACTGAAGATGGCAAATCCAAGAATTAAGCGCTGACGGTCATAGCTCGCATAGTCAATAAAATAGTAGGAATACATGATTTGTAATCCCCAGATTAGGAAAGTTGTCAGACCCAACATGCGCAGGTTAAAAGGAAATTTTTCGAGTCCACTTTCGTATTTTCTTTTGATCCGTAGCTTGCGTTCTTCCTCCATCTCAACAGCACGCTGTCTTAAGTTGATTTGAGGAAAAACAGATTTGCGGTTTTTTAAATTATGTAATCTTTGTATCTCGAGCAAATACGCCAGTTTTAACTTTCGGTCGTACGCTTCTTTGGTTTCAGGATGAACAAGATGTTCTTTGGCTTGATTTAAGTATTGTGTAATTTCAGCCGCACTTGGATCTGGGTTTATATCCGGATGAACTATCTTTATTTTAGCCTTGTAGGCCAGTTTTACCTCTGCTACACTTGCATAGTTTTCTAAACCTAATATCTTATAATAATTTACCATACCGCATATAGCCTTTGCTATACTACTTTATACATTGCGATAGTAACACTGCTTTGGTGAAATTAAAAATACTTTAGCGCATGATTTCAGTTAAAGAGCTTCTTAGGCAAAATGTGTCTTTTATGCTATGTGAAAATATCCAAAAGTATTTCCAAGGGCAATACGATAATCGTCATCTTATCCATGCGAAGTTTTTCATAAGTACATCATTGGCTACACTATGTTGATACAAAAAAGAAGTAGACTAAGCTATGGCATTGGTTAATGGATTATTTTTGACAGCAATGTCATTATACACACAATCCATGCTCAGAGACGGCTCACTAGAAGGCAAAGTTATTTGGGTAACAGGCGGAGGAACCGGTCTAGGTAAATCTATGGTAAAGTACTTTGTAGAGCTGGGAGCTAAAGTGGCTATATCAGGGCGCAGAGAAGAAAAACTACAAGAAGCTGCCGCAGAAATATCAATTGAAAATGTTTTTCCTGTGGTATGCGATGTGCGTGAAAGCAATGAAGTAAAAGCGACAGTAAAAGCAATAGTGGCACATTTTGGAACGTTGAATGGCTTAGTAAATAATGCCGCAGGTAATTTTATTAGTCCTACGGAAAGACTTAGCCACAGAGCATTTGACGTGGTGATAGATATTGTGCTTAAAGGCAGTAAAAACTGTACGTTGAGTTGCGGTAAGTATTGGATAGAAAATAAAATACCAGCTAGTGTTTTGAATATCGTAACTACCTATGCTTGGACCGGCAGCGGTTATGTAGTGCCCAGCGCTACGGCAAAGGCCGGTGTCTTGGCTATGACCAGATCGCTAGCAGTAGAATGGGCTAAATACGGTATGCGACACAATGCTATAGCTCCTGGTCCGTTTCCTACAAAAGGTGCTTGGGATAGACTGTTTCCGAAAGAAATGTCAGACAAAATAAACTTAGAAAGCCGTGTGCCGCTGAAGAGAGTGGGGCATCATCAAGAGTTGGCTAACCTAGCCGCATATCTCATGTCAGATTTTTCTGCTTATGTGAATGGGGAAGTGGTAACTATAGACGGTGGTGAATGGCTGCAAGGCGCTGGTCAGTTTAATCAGATGGAAGCAATAACCCAAGAAGAATGGGATTTTCTCGAAAAAATAGTACGTGCTAATCAGAAAAAATCCTAGAACATATTCTTTATCGTCATTCGTAGGTCATCTCTACACAAGGTGACATTTGAGACGAAAATTAATTCTTATTTTGACATTATTTTTAAAAAAACATTGAAACACTATTTTACGCTTAGACGCCTTATGACAGGGCTTTTTCTGGTCGCTTTGATTTGCACAACCACGGTGACCTTAACCTATAGTGGTGGTATGTCAGCAGGGTATACGAATGCCCCAGGTGAGGCCAATTGTACCTCATGCCACAGTGGTAGCCTGCAAACCAGTGGAACAAATTACAACAACGTCAGTCTATCAGGAAATTTTACGGGCAATGGCTACATCCCAGACAGCACCTATACGATAACACTGACCTACTCCCAGAGTGGGAAATCTAAATTTGGCTATCAATTAACCTGTCTCAAATCTAATAATACGATGGCAGGTAGTTTTTCATTGATTTCGGGTAATGCTAAATCATCTATAAACAATACTTCGATAAGCGGTGGTACCCGTTCCTACATGAATCATACTTCTAGTGGCAATTCCGGTAGTGGTTCTAATACGTGGATTTTTAATTGGACGGCGCCATCTACCAATGTTGGTCCGGTTACGTTTTATACTATTGTGAATTCAGCAAATAATAATGGAGGTAACAGCGGTGATGAAATTATTGCCAAGAATGTAACTATTTCTCCTTCCAATCTATTGCCAGTCGCTACTGCAAGCGCGAGCACTACAACACCTTGCCAAGCGTCGGGAGTTACCTTAAATGGCAGCTCAACCAATTCTGCTACAAGCTGGGCTTGGACCATGTCTGGTGGCAGTCCATCGGCATCAACAGCTCAAAACCCATCGGTAGTTTATGCTAATCCAGGCACATACAGTGCCATTTTGGTTACTAAAAATGCCAAAGGATTTTCGTCTCCTGATACTGTAACACTCGTGGTAAAATCTTCTCCTTCTGCATTTATTGCCGGTGGTGACAGAACTATTTGTCAAGGCGATTCGGTACTATTGAGCACCGCTTTTTTGCCAACAAATACCTATGCATGGAGCAATGGAAAAACATCAAATTCTATTTGGGTAAAAGACTCTGGGACCTACAATGTAAGCGTCCAAGCAACGAACGGCTGTGGCAGAGTAAGTAACAATGTGCATGTTGGATTTTACACGAAACCGAGCGCTACTTTGACGAGTAATGCTCGATTTTTCAATGATTCTGCTTGTGCGGGATCACCTGTGGTATTACAAGCCAGCAGTGCCGCTTTTGATAGTTTTTACTACTACGCCAATAACATGCTTGTGGCTACAACAGGGAG
>Ga0102865_1000095_pt1 | contig 26531 bp, 44 predicted proteins | sample Colrivmet1449C02_FD_78440 | JGI IMG/M metagenome (GOLD analysis project Ga0102865, IMG submission 78440) | Estuarine microbial communities from the Columbia River estuary - metaG 1449C-02 | ecosystem: Environmental > Aquatic > Marine > Intertidal zone > Estuary | place: USA: Columbia River...
CGTTTCGCCCGCGGCTACAGTTACACCAGTTGTTGCAGAGCCTTTGACTACAATGCCAAAACCGCCTGTGGTGCTGTTAATGACAATGTAGTTTCGGCTAGAGGTAGGGACGACAACGTTACGTGCGGCTGTTCGCGCACCGGAGCATAGAATGACTGCGTATTGCGCCGAGCCCGTAGTGCCCGCGCCAACTTGCGCAAGGTTGTTCCCAAGGTATGTACCCTGAGTTAAGGACAAGGTAACGTTAGCATCATTTGTGATTGTCTGAGTACCAGCAACTGCGGCATCCAGATAATCAGTAATTGCGTAGTTAACGTCGTTACCCCAATCACCGCTTTCGGAGCCTGTAACAGGCTGGCCTAAAGCCAATAGTGTTGTGTAATTGATAGTCATTTATTGCTCCAAAATTAACGACGCCGCCCCGTAAGCTGTTGCGTTCTACTTTGCTACTACGTCGGCAACTGCCTCTTCAGGCTTGGCTTCTAACGCTGTCTTTAACATTGTGAAGAAGGCATCTCTGCCCACTTGCAACTGATCCACATTGAACCGCGCCGCGCCAAGTTTACGATCTAAATCTGCCGTATGGTTGAGCAGGGCTTGTTGCTCCTGCGTCATGTCTTCATACTTGTATTCTACGCCGTCAATTGTCACAGGGGTTTTTTCAGTTTTTCCCATGATGTTTCCTTTAAAGTGCCACCAAAATCGGGTGGTGGCTTCCCGTTATGGTGTTGGTGTCACCCAAGGCAAAGGTGTGTTTGCGGGGCTGACAGGCGGTGTAATCATGCTGTCGATTTGTCCCTGCACACAGGCTTGTGCGCTTGCGATTTGTGATTCTGGAATCCAGCCAATAACGATGGCTTCAGTTAGGTCTGCATAGGGGATAAATGCACCCACCTGGTCAGCAGAGTTGAACTGCGTGTTGCCACCAATAGGGGCAGTGTAAGTGCCATCTACGCCAGTGACTGTCCACAGAGCGTTGACCACATAGTTGGGGTCAGGCTGTTGCAGGGTGTACATTGCTGTGATGCGGGTTGTAAATGTCGTTGCCATGTTAGGCTCCTTATTGGAAAGAGTTGGTTTGAGGATTCCATTTTTTGCCAACTACGGCAAATTGAGCCTGCCAAGCATCAATTTCAGGCTGTGCTTGTGCGATAGCATCTTTAACATAATCTTCATCAGACTTTCCAGCAATCAATGGAATTCTTTCATCAGAAACAAATCCATGACCATTTAACGAAATGGCAATACCAACAAGTTTATTGGCATCCTCATTTTGAAATTTAACAATTGTGTATTCCATTTATTTCCCCTGTTAATTAAAGATAAGCCGCGTAAACAGCAAAAGCCAAAGATCTAGTAATACCCGCGTTGTTTTCAACAGTTACTTGATGGCTATTAGCGGTTTTATAGCAATTAAAGCTTGATGCCCCAGCAGTTGCACCCATGTTTCCCTGACTAGCTACCAATATTGTTGTACCAGTATAAGTTGCAAAATACATACCGCCATTACCAGTACCTTGGTCGTAAAACTGAATCATCATTGCGCCAGCAGTGTTAAATGGTAAATTTACCGTAGTGCTAGTAGTCATGGTTAATGAATTCAAATTGGCAATACCAAATGCCGTTCCAGAAGTACCTGTGTTTGAAGAAATAAGAACTTTTGAAAAATTATCAACAACAACCCGTGGATTTGCAGATCCATCAGCCAACACGATGTAGTTGCTTGATGCCCGAATGTCTAGACCATTGTTGTTTCCTGTGTAACGTCCAAGGATTACATTGTTAGTCCCTGTAGTAACTGCGCTACCACTGTTCTGTCCAAGAAACGTATTGCCATTAGCCGCACCTTCTAAGTAGTAACCAGACCCTTCACCAATACAGGAGTTTGAGTCACCTGTTAATGCAGTAAGACCAGTGCTACCTGAACGGCTACCAACAAAAAGATTGTATGAACCTGTTGATAATCTTTTCCCAGCCTCATAACCTAAAGCATTGTTGTTAATGCCTGTGGTAGTGTTGTAAAGGGAATTAAAACCAACAGCCGTATTGTTAGATGCCGAGGTGTTAGATGCTAAAGCTTGTAAACCAATTGCTGTATTGTTTGAACCAGTTGCGGCACTGCCTTGAGCGTATGCTGAAGCGCCAACAGCTGTGTTACTAGTTCCTGTTGTAGCGCTAGCGCCAGCGTTGTATCCAATGTAAACGTTGTAAGTACTTACGGCAGTTGATGGGTTACTGTTATAGCCAGCGTAAGCTCCCAAAAATACGTTGGCGTTACCTAAAGAATTAAGGTAACCAGAAAGATAGCCCACACCAACATTGTTGCTAGCAACGGTATTCCCTACAAGAGAATACATGCCAACGGCAGAATTATTGCTTCCTGATGTGTTACCACTTAAAGAAGCAATACCTACTGCGCTATTACGCTCACCTGAAGTGAAATTAGCCAGTGCCGCACCGCCAACGCCTGTGTTGTATTCGCCTGTTGCATTACCAGCGTAACCTTTTACCGCTTGATAGCCAACACCTGTGTTGTAGCTACCTGTTGGATATAAACCAGAATACCCGCCAATAAAAGTATTTTGCACCCCGCTTGAAACACTTGAACCTGCTGAATTACCAACAAACGTAGAACCAAACGTTTCTGCTGCGTTGTAGTTATATCCCGCTTGATAACCAATTGATACTAAATATCTTCCTGATTGGTTGAGAAATGCTGATTGATAACCTAGAGCAACGTTAGCAAAACCTGAGTTAGTAGTTTTTAAAGCATCACTGCCTAGAGCAACGTTGTAACTTCCTGTTGTTACCGCATTCATTGAATTACGACCAACAGAAGTATTTAAGATGGCATTTGACACTGTAACTGCGCCAAACATTGAGCCTTCACCAACAGCAGTGTTGGATGTACCTAGTTGATAAAAACCTGAAGTTGAACCAACATAAGTGTTTTTGTCACCAGTAGCATTTGCATACCCTGAACGCTCACCAAGAAAAGTATTAAAAGCATTAGTGGCGGAGGCAAAATTAGTGGTGTATCCCGCTTGATAACCAAGGGCTGTAATAAACAAACCAGCTTGATTTGAAAATGCGGCTTGATGACCTACGGCAGTGTTGTAGGATGCTGTACTATTATTTTGTAATGCACGAAATCCAACGGCTACGTTATTTGTTCCGGTGCTGTTGTAGTACATGGCTTCTGAGCCAAGCGCAGTGTTGTAATATCCACCGTTGTTTGTGTACATTGCAAAAGCACCAACAGAGGTGTTCTGTCCCGCACCTGTTTGGTTAAGATAATTTGCGTGATAGCCTATAGCAGTGTTGTAGGATGATGAGGTGTTGAGATACAAAGCCTGTTGTCCAATAGCGGTATTAAATGCGCCACTTCCACCAGAGCCATAAGCATAATAACCAACAGCGGTATTACTGTTTCCAGTAATAGAAGAATTACCAGCAAGACTACCTACATAAGTGCCATAACTTCCAGTTGCACCACTTCCAGCCGCACGACCAATAGCAACATTATCTGCGCCAGTAGCGTTAGCGGCAAAAGCACTAGCACCTACCACAGTGTTGGTAGACACAGCACCTGCACCACGACCTACAGTTAAACCATAAATGGTTGCGTCTAGTGTGCTACTGAATGTTCCAGTGACTGCAAGACCAGTTGAAGAAAACAATGTGCGTAATGTAGGAGCGCCGCCTGCATAAGTTACATATCCAACCCCATCGTTTATTCCTGATAGTGCAGTAGGTACGCGACCAAAGAATGAGTCATATGCAGTAGACCCATCAAAAAATATCCCGCCGTAATTTGCCGCAGTTGCCCCAGCATTGATTCGTATAGCGTAATTAGAAGCTAAGGTTGTAGACGATGACCCTGCTCCAGATAATAGAAGCGGAGTGGTAGCCGCACTTAGGGTGGTGATACCCGTAGCACTCAGCGTTCCAGTGACTGCAAGACCAAAAGCAGTAAATGTTGCGGAATTAAGTCCTCCTACATAAAAGTTAAGTATGTTTGTGGCACTTAACCCCATAAAGTTGTTGCCAGTAGCATTATCAAAATGGTAATACTGACCGCTATTTGAATTAGTTTTAAACGCATTAGTAGAAGTTGCTTGAAAAACTGGAGATACAAGATTAGTCCCATCAAAAGTCAGCGAAGAGCCAGTAAACAATGCACTAGAACTAGATGCGTAAACCACACCGCCTGATGTGAATGATGTTAAGCCTGTGCCGCCGCTTGTCGTTGGCAATGCAGTACCCGACAAACTAAACGCCAATGTGCCGCTAGTTGTGATGGGCGAACCCGCAATAGACAGGAACGATGGAACACTTGCCGCAACGCTAGTTACAGTGCCTAATGGGTTTGCCGCCCAAGATGTGTCAGTACCATCGGTTGTTAAATATTTACCGCTGTTACCCGTTTGGCTTGGCGCTAAAGCATTGAAAGCCGCATTAGCAGTTGATTGTCCCGTACCGCCATAAACAATAGCTAAATCAGTTGTTAACGTTAAAGAAGCGGCGTTAAGTGCTGCAGGTAGTGTGACATCCCCAACAGTATCTTCGTACACTGCCTTTTCAGATGGGTACGTAACAAACACATCCACTGCGCCGGTAAAGTTAACCAGTGCGCCAGAGTTGGATGAAGACAGGGGTGTGGCGTTACGAGTCAGTGTCGTACCAGACAATGTGTAAACACCAAAGTTGACTTCCCAGGCACCAGACACAGGATCGACGATTGCAAAGTACGTTGTGTTAGTGTCACCAACTGCGGCAAAAGATTGGAATCCAGTGGGTGTGGAACCCAAGGTAATTGTGCCCGTACCCGGCGCAGCAGCGGCTTGTTTAACCCGATCTTTTACTATTAGAGCCATTTGTTATCCTTACGACGGTAGGTTAGTCCAACCGGGTGTCTGAACATTGCTGATATTTTGCCAGTTTGCGTTCTGGCTGTCATCTATTACAGCCCAAACAAGCACGTTGTTTATCGAGACAGTCAACTGAATTCCATCTGGGCGGATGTTTAACGTTTTTAAAACAATCAAACTGTCTGCGGCATTGGCCAACTCAGCTATGTTAGCAAGAAACTGAACCTGCGCGGTTTGAGAATTGGATGCCGTAGCTGCCTCTGCAATCGCCGCATTCGTACTCTTTAAAGCAGAAAACGTTTCTGACGCCGACGCAGATTCCGAGATTAGCCCACCAAAACTAGTAAGAGCACTTGATTGCGCGGATGCCGACACAATCTCAGAGATGGCAGCAAGTACCGCTGAACTAGCCGCGAAAGTTTCTGAGGCTGTAGCCTGCTCCGAAATAGCTACTAACAGAGCCTTAACTGCCGTTTGAAAATCTGTAGCCGTAGCAGACTCAGACAAAGAAGCAAGGACTGCCGTTTGCGCAGACTGAGTGTTAGACGCCGAAGCCGCCTCTGATAAAGAGACAGGCTCCGTCTTATTGCCTAGGGAAGCAAAAGGTGATTGAGCAAAAGTGCCGCCTGCAAACACCGCATTACCTGATTAAACGGCGTCAAGAGAGAATGTATAGGTAACAGTCAGCGTGTCACCACTGTCCACAAGCTTGTCGCCGCCAGTAAAATCACCAGCGGAAAACAAAACACCGGACGTACCAGAGGTTACGCTGCACAAGAATGCGCCCGCAATGGTCTGTGAGTTGGCGTTCATGGTAAACACAGCAGGAGAAGCGGTGTTGGCTATAACCGAAGGGTCTGCAGTGGTAGCCGTACCAAACGTTGCTGTCTTGCGGGTGCCAATGTAAGCTGTGTTTTCTGTCCAGCCCGCATGCGTAGCTAAAGTATCAGCAGCGGCAAACGTAGTGCCCGAACCGGGGCCAGTCACCAGACCCAAGAACCAAGTGGCCGTATAAGCAGAGCCTAAGAAATACTTGGTGTTCATGTCCTGCAGACCTTGATTTACCACCAAGTTGTGGAAGCTGTCAGTCCACTTTAAGTTACCACCTGCATCATGGCAAACAACTGTGTAAACACCGCCTGCGCCAACAGATTCACCAAGGGCAGGGCGGGTAATTAAAGAAGCTGTTACTTCGTCTTTTGCTGAACTGAATTCCATGATAAATCCTTAAGAGATGCGCACGATAGCGCTGTTGGCATCGGGAGTTGGGAAGATGATTTGGAACGTATCGTTGTTTACGGTTTTGTCTGTACCAAAGTCCAACACAGCTACAGACTTGTTACCCTGTGTAAAGTTGTAGATCAAAGCCGCACGAGCAGTAAACGTAGCGTTTGTCCAGCTTGTGTTGTTAAACGAAATAAAAGCGGTAGGGACACCAGCCGTGTTATTTGCCGATGTTGGCGATGTAGAAATTACCAGAGTATTCCCGCCCGTTGTGTAGCCGCCCCCGTTTGGCACTTCATTGACTGACGAGTAGATGGTTGTAGTTTCATTGATATTTGCCGCCGCAGAGTACAACGCGACTTTAAACGTGTTTGGGGATGTTGGGCCAAAGTTATGAACCGCTTGAAACAGCTCAACTTTAAAACTTGTGGTAGCCGATTGAAGAATACTCATGATACTGCAACCCTTACTTGACCATCGCGATAAGCATCACCGCGCTGTTTGCCGTCGGCAAGATTTTTATACAAAGCAATTGCTTGCACATAACGTTCATTGGCAACAGTCATCATATCTGCTTCGCTCTTCATGTAGACCAAAGCTTCACAAATAGTTCCGTATAACAACACCGAATCAAAATTATCACCAAGCCACGTATTGGTAGCGGTAACAATAGATTCTGGGTAGTAGTAATAATGCAGCTCTGCCATGTACGCCGCATTGGGCGTAGGGCCAACAATGAAAGTTAGTTCGTTAATGTCATTAGACTGTGGGCCAAAGAGCGCGTAGTGTTTAGGCTTCCCAGTTGTTGTTGGGTTAGGGTACGCCTCGCGCATGAAGTTCACATCTTTGTTCAACAGAAACAAAAAATCACCAGTCCCAGAAGCTGGGTATATGGCTAAGCTATACACCGACAAAAAATCTGCCGGGCAGCCAAGATACTTATTACCTGAACTCAACGCGCCTGTCACATTCTTTCGCAAATTAGCTGGTTGCGCAGTGTTGTAAATGCGCTGCTCCGCCTGACGAATGAACACGTTAATGTTATCAGTCGGAAAAGCATTCTCGCAGTAATCGTTTACCTGCGTGACAAGCTGCGTGTAGTTCATGCCATTGGGCCCCTAGCCATCACACCTTTGGTAGCTGCGCCCGTACCACGAATTTTAATGCCAGAGGTTTTGGCGGCTGGTTGGGGACGACGATCAATGTTACCTACAGACATATTGACTGTATTAGCATCGCTGTGGTCAGGGCCAGAGCCAGGATTAGTAGAAGCTGTAACCACCTTACCAGTCATGGTGTGTGGTGTCGCGTATACCTTAGCATCGCCAACTTCTTTACCCATCATCTTTTTGCTAAATGTAGCCATGATTAGCCTCTTTTCTGATTGGCAATCTTTGCCAAGTTGCGACCCATAGTCTTCATGTCAGAGTTGGTTTTACCCTTACCCTTACCTTTTCCGCCCATTATTTCTTTTGTAGATGGGCCACTGCTAGGGAAGACTTTAACATCGGTCTTACCCTTTTTGGCGATGCCATCTGCTGATCGTGTGTATGCCATTTTAAGCTCCTATTTGTATCGTTACTGTACCAACTTGTACGCCTAATGCCAAGTAATTTGGCGTTAGTAGATTATCGTTTAACCTAGACCCGCCAACCGGGTTCCAGCCCCACTGAATGTCTCGCGAACCACCAGACAAATTACCATTACTGTTAATGCCAGATGTTACATACGTTGTATCCCTACGCGGATTGCGTAGCGCTTGTGGGTCATCCACAGGAAACGTACCCAACATCAATTGTGGCTGATCTGGGTCCCAGCATTCAGGGCAAACCAATAACTCATATTTGCGCTGTTTAATAATTTCAGTTTTAAGATTCTTCAATCTAAACTGTTGACCACAGCGGTCACATTCAGCAATCGCTATTTTGCCGGATGCAAAACGATTACCCATCAGTAACCTCCGCCGCTTCCAATAAACATCTGCCTAGGAACAAACCGAACTGCGGCCTTTTCCCGATCTTCACCAGCGGCAATTTCAAACGTTTCGTTATAAATTTGTTTGAGCATTTCAATGCGCGGCATTAACTCAGGTACTTTGATGGCAATGTGATACGCCAAGCCAGCTACCAAACAAGGTAAGAAACGGAAATTCATATCGGCTGTTTCAACACCGGCGCCGGCGTCTTGCACTCTACGCAACCGGTAGTAAACAAATTGGTAAGATGTACTGTTGTCGGGCGTAGGCCATACAGTAACGGCTGGAAGTTGGGGAACATAAACGGCGGTGCTAGTTATATGCGTAGCCGCTGTAGTGTTATTTTGCCCACGGAACACACCACCCAGGACATTCCCTGTGATGTATGTGTAGTAGATATCTTCTGAATCTAAACGGATAAACCCAGATCCGGCTAACCCAACCACCGTGTTAAGCGTGATCGTTGTGGCTGTTGCGGTAATCGCACCATCAAGCACAGAGCTTGTAGGATTTGTCTCCCCAGATAACCGCTGAATCCATACCTGAATCGGTCGCGCCTGTTGTAGCTTGTTTGGTATTGTTGCATAGGTAGAAACACTAATGCGGGTAATAGTCAAATCCGCCTGGGTAGATGCTGTGTTGGAGCCCGTGCGGATTACATGCTCTAGCAAATCAATCGTGTCTGTGGGTAGGGCATATGTAGCTAGACCAGGCGTCAGGTTAATAACGCCCTGCTCCATCGTCCACATGTTGATACCTTTAGACTGCCACTCAATGGTCATTAGGTTCATAGACCTACGTGCTGTACGCAAGTCATAACCAGACCTCATCTCCCGGCCCGCACGCTCCCATGCCTCTTCAGCGATTTCCGTAAAGTCCATATTGAAAAGCGTAGAGCCGGTAGTGGTCATTTTTTAGCAGTCTTTGCAGATTGAACAAAAGCATTAGCAGTAGGAGCACCTTTAGCTCCAGGCGTACGCATCTTTTCTTTAGACCCAGCGGCTATCCGTTTACGTTTAGCGTTAATGTTGGCATACAAACCAGCAGGGCCGCCCTCAGCATATTGCGTAAAGTCAGTATTGTCCCGACGCGCCTTCTTTGTACCCTTGGGCATTTTGCTGGGAAGAACGGCTCCCATTCCACGACTTGCCATCATTTTGAATTCCCTTTAGTTTTCTTAGCTAAAAACAATTTATCAACCATCTCTATCCGTTGAGGTTTGGTTGTAACTTTATTAATAATGCTTAGACGTTTGGGTTTTGCTGCCTCATAAAATCCAGCTTTTTTTAAAGACTTAACTACTGAAGTTTTTGAGGTTGCCATATCAGCACATTCCACCATTTTTCATGGCAATCATAGTGCCTTTGGTTTTACCTTTTGTGGCACAACCATCAGCACGCTTGGAAGCAGAGCCACCAGAAGAAAACTTACGGGGGGCAGACTTTCCGTCAATGTCTTGAGGTACAGGCATGCCTTCACGGAATACCGAGTCTTTTGGTGCGGGCTTTTTTGGCGTAGGCTTTTTTGGCGTAGGCTTTTTAGCCGATGGAACACCTTCTGGATCAGTCGGTGGTTTACCCATTTCGGCAGTATAAATACCGCCGTCGTTAAAACGTTTCATGATAGCTCCTTAGCAAGGCATGCCGCCCATGTTCATTTTAATCATCTTGCCTTTGGTTTTGCCTTTAGTAGCAATACCATTAGCGGAAGCGCGGAAGGTGCCGCCTTTAGCCAGCTTGGTCATGGATTCACCTTTGTGCAAACGGCCTTCGTGTTTGTTCACGGCCTTTTGCATCATGGTTTTATCCATCTTGACATCTTTGTGGGCCATGCCGCCTTTAGCCATTTTGCCTTTGCCGTCAGCCGCAAAGTCAGGAACCATCTTCCCGCCTTTGTTGACCATAGTCATACCGCCGTCTGCATAGCCACCCATGTTCATCTTTTTCATATCGTCACCTTTAGAAAATTTCTTGCCTTTATCGGCAGTTACAAAATCTTTACCCACTGACATGGGTACGCCTGCTTTCTTGGCAAACGATGGCGAATGTGCAATCGCGGCCATGAAATTGTGTTGAGCTTTACTTTTGCTCGGCATCATTTCCCCGCTTGAAGAAGCTGGTCAATTTTTGCTTCAAGCTTGTTAAAGCGTTGGTCAATGTGGTTAGTAATTCTGTCAATTTCTGCTTGAGTAACGTTATCACGGGCAACCTCCTCGCGTGTTTTGTTCAACAGAATACTGATACGAGCCAGCTCCCTGAACTTTTCATTCATCATATAGCCTAATAGTCCAATCACTAATGACAGAACAGCAGACCAAGCGGTGTTTAAATCTAACAATTCCAAGCCCTCAATGCTTTATTGATCCGTGAATCTGGATCGTTGGCTGTCTTGGCAGAGGTTAGCTTCTTTTTCATGCCACTCATCCTTGCACAGAAAGAGTCGCGCCGTGAGCCGCCTTCCGGCTGGGGAGGTTTCAAGTTCATGCCTTGCGCTTTCGCGGAGGCCCGACCCTTGGCGTTCAAGCCGCCCTTCTCGGATTTGCCTTCTTTCCTCTGCCATGCTGGTGACTTAGCCATAGTAAATCTGCGTTGAGTCAATATTGGTCATCAAAGCATAAATGCCTTGAGTAGCTAATACTCCTTCACCCGGAATAATAGGCGCATTACTAAAAGTATCAGTACTGTCTATTTCGTAAGTCATCAACCAACGACCACCGCCACTTACATACGAAGCCGCAGTAGAAGTGATTGTTCCGGTGTTAATGTCTGTTAGCGTAAATGTGCTTGACGAAGCAACAGTGATAACATAGTTGCCATCTGTTGCAGACTGACTTGTATTGCTGTCAAAGTGAATACCAACAACATTGCCCGTAGACAGGCCGTGAGCAGTTTTTGTTACCGTTACAGTTGTACCAGAACGAGCGTATGTAACGCTAGAAGTTACTGGAACAGAAGCTGTATCAAACAACACTACAGTGCCATCCGTACCAGTACCAAAAAACGAAATGCCTTTAACGCGATTTCGTCCAAGAACAAAAAAACCACTTTGGTTTAAATGCCCTTGTTTAACGTCTGTTTGCATCATAATCAATCTCCTTTAAAAACGGGGCCGAAGCCCCTTGGGTTGATTAGGAATCTGCGAATGGTGTAGCAACAGTGCCGGAACCAATAACATTCCCGCTCACCATGTACTTGTCAGCAGCAACTGCCACGATTTGAACCCATGTGCCAGCAACACCGCCGGTTGTTGTACCGTTTAAGTTGATGAAGTCATTGGAAGAACCGTTAGCAGAGAAAGCAACCACAGCACCAGATGAGTCTGAATCAATAGAGATCACAGCGCCAACGTACAAATCGCTAGAGCCAGAAGTTGTACCAATCTTCAAAGAGCTTGTAGAGATGGTAGTAGGAACCCAGATCGTGTAAACAACACCTTCGTTGTTAGCTGTGCTTGGGTCTTGACCGGGGCCAGACGTTGTAGAGTTAGTTGAAACATTGATCGCAGGTAATGTCAAAGTGACTGCTGCTGCCAAAGAACCACCAACAGCAATAATGCGACCGCCGTGAGCTTCTGGGCTTAATGTGGTGCTTGTTGTGATGTCAACGACAGCCGCTGGGCCTTGTTGATAAATGCCGCCCAATGAACGAACTGGGCCTTGAAACGTAGTGCGTGCCATGATGTATTCCTTACATGCAAGTTGAGGTGTTCTGTCTGCATGTCGTCAGCCGGGACTGTCAGAACACCGGATAAGCCCGGATTGAAAGCAATATACAACAAAAGAAAAGGGGGCACAAGGCCCCCCTTCATATATTTCCTAAGAAATATTAAGCGCCAGGTGAACCGAAGATACCCAATGGGTCTGACACACCGAAGCTGTAACGCTCGCGGGATTTGTAACGAACGTTACCTGTGTCAAAGTCACCGTCCATGCCCGTAGACAAGGGGGTACGAACAAAGTGCTTCAAACCGTTTGGCACATCTGTACACAGGAACCACGCATTGGTGTCTGTCAAGTAGTGATTAACGGTATAGCCTTCAGGGATTGAACCGTTGTTCTTCAATGCGTTGATGTCATTGTCGGCTGTAGAAACGCGAAGTTCGGTTTCGAGCAAACGTGTAGCAACGAACATCAAAGAAGGAGGAACAATCAACTTCCTAGGCTTAGCGGCGATCAGCAAGCTACGCTCATCTGTCCAAGCAGCGATTTGAATAACAGCGTTTTCCAACGATGTTTCGTTCAAGTCAGCAGGGGTAGAAGGAGTGTTGCTGTTAACACCACCGGAAACCAAGGGGTGTGCTGTCGAGAACAAAACTTGACCGTCACCATAAGTGGGGCCACCGGAAAAACCGTTGTTCAAGATCGCAGCAGCCTTGACCTGCTTGGTGTAAGCCATACCACGGGCCAAAGCCTTGGTATAACGTGAAGACAAGCTGTCATACAAGTTATCTTCCACGGCTTCTTCAGTGATGGAGAAACCCATCGCGATTGTTTCGTGTGTATAACGTGCAGTCCATGCTTCTTGTGCATTGTCATAAGCGATGGCAGAGCCCTCGTTCTTGACTGGTGCTTGACCAAAGCCAGACAACTTTGTCTCTTCTTCAAAGCTACGCTCAGATGTCTCTGTTTCGTAGATTTCTTTGTGCTCTTCGCCGTATTTAGCGTACTCAAGACCGAACAAAGCGTTCAAGCCAGGAAGTAATTCTTTGAGCAGTTGTGCGCGTGAAATTGCCATGGTAATTTACTCCTTACAGGCCAACGTTGTTTAAGAACGAATGGGCACTGGGGTTGAATTTAACCAACACATCAGTATACGCATCGCCAGGAGTGGAAGCAAAGCCCACAATACGGAAGGCCGCAGCAGTTTGAACCACAGTAGACTCCAAAGCGCTGGTCGAGTTACCAGTCTGGGTTGAACCAGTGCTAGTGCTCTGTACAGCGGCAAAGAAGGTGTTGCTGCCCAAAGCTGATTGAGCGGCAGAACCGTCAAGCTGAGCTTGGAAAGTAACAAACGGGTCAGTGATTACATATGCAGTCACCACGCCGGTTGTGCCGGAGGGATAGTACTGGCCGTAAATCTGTTGACCTTGTGCGTTGATATAGGATGCGCCGACGAAAACGCCAATTGCACCTACGTTAGCACCACCAAGGTTATTGGTAGTGATGTCTGCGCCAGTAGCGGTAGACAAAGCGATATAACCGTCAGCGCCGATGATAACAACTTGTCCATAAAACAAGTTAGTACCTTCGCCGGCAGGGTCGATTAAGAACTGACTCGTAGCGCCAGCATAGGGCATGCCGTCGATACGATTTATGGGACGTAGCCCATAGGGTGCAGCAGTAGTTGCCATTTAAGACTCCAAAAAAATTAGATACCTTTTCCGAAAGTGACCGTGGACTTACGTTCTTTGAACATAGGCATCCGTGGATCATTCTCGCGCATGTATGTGTTGTCAACTGATTGCATCTGCGCATCCGCTTGTTGGCGGTAATACGCATTACGCTGTTCAGTAAACTCCACAGGTGTTTTGCAAAGCAATAGGCCGCCTACCTCGATACTGTCTGGAAATTTTGCGGCAGCAGAATTAAACAGACGAATCTCGGGATGGTCAGATGCTTTAACGGGCTCCCAGCCCTCAGCCAGCTTCGAGGAATAATTCGTGGCGTCATCTTTCCCTTGCGAGGCAATCCTGATCCAGCGAAACGCATAACCCTCTTCCGGCTTCGGATCGGGTAGAAGTTTGGGGGGCATCCATTGTTTTGGACGCTCCGCCTTTTCGCGGGTTTCAAGTTCGCGTGGTGCGCGGTTAGTTTTTTCCATTATATTTTCCTCATTTCTTCAGCAACTTTACGGGCGTACAGTTCCAATGGAACTCCCAACCGCTTAGCGATATTCACCTGGGTCTGCGTCAGCACGATTTTGCGCGGTGCTGTACTACGCGTTGCAGGTGCAACTATGTTGGATTTAGTGCGTTGAGGTTTAGCATCAACGGACTCATCGGCTCCAAACTGCTCCGAGAATCTGCCCCTAATGTCAGCGTCGATACGTCGATAGTATTCTTCACTGCCAGCGGGTATTCCTTCTTCCACCAAATCTTCATGCAACCCTAGGGCGTATGAAGTCATCCGTTTGTTGGGTCCAAACCACTGGTTCTTTTCAGTCCAAGCAAGCAGTTTGTCATCAATCGGTGCAGGTTTGGTGGGCTGCGGTTGCATTTGTACAGGAGTTTCTTCGACCTGTAAAGGGGTGGGCCGAAAATTTTGTACTTTATCCGCTTTGATCCTGGCAGAAGTCAACGCCTCTTGAGCGTTAACCAAAGCTTCAGAATCCCCAGCTTCGTATGCTTCTTTGTACTGGCGCTTTGCTACTTCTAGCTCATTAGCCACTACTTTTTTGGCTTGTTCTAACAACGCAATCTGGTTCTGGTTAACAGAGCCTTTTAGCTGTTTGTTTTCTTCAGCGACACTTTGTGCAAAACGCAAAGCCTCATCTTTTTCCCGTTGAGCGGTTTCTTTAGCGCGGCGCTCTTCGTGGTAGCCCTTTGTGAAATGCTTAATTCGTTTCTGGACGCCTTCGTCATATTTGGTCAGCTCATCTTCAGCAAACTCTTTAGGGGGCTCAGTCATAGGTGTACGGCCACGGTCTTCCGGTGGCGTGTCGTCTACAACTTCAATTTCCGGTTCGTCGGACTCAGGCTCTACAACCCTGCCGCCTTTACGGGAGTTGACCTCCACCTCATCGGGAAATTCAAATTCTGTTTTTTCAATTTCTGCCATGATCTACTCCTTAATGTGGGCGTTGGATACCACGAGGGTCTTGCACAACCGCCTGAATGGAATCATCATTAATCAGGCGCCATTCGGTGCCATGAATCTTCATACGGGTTCCGGTGTTAGGACGTACTAACACAAAGTCACCCACCTGACAGCTTGGTCCAGACGGGAATCTGGCTTTATCTGCAAATGCGTCAGGGCCAATCTTGGCAACAAATAGCACGGGGGATAAAAGCTCCTCGTGATGCATTGCTGTGGCAGATTTTAAAATCCCTGTTTCAGTGAACTCCTCTTCTGCCTTGGGCAACATACACAAGATATGGTATGTAACCGGGTCAGGTACCTGCTTGGCCTTCTCTTCCGCGGATGTATTTAGCAATCCGGAAAGATCTACGGCTTTCACATCAAAGTCAGTCATCGTCATAATCCTTAATTTTTCGCACAAGGTCAGCAATTTCCATCTGTGCGGTTTGCAGACCTCGGATAGTTCCGCACAGTTCTTTGTAATGCTCGTGGGATTTAGCTCCACCAGCACTGACAACTTCGACTAATTGATGCACCTGCTCATTTAGTTTGCCGTTCAAAATATCAAGCAGTTTATGATCCATCACTGACCTCCGCCTTGAGATTGCATTAATTTCTGCATCATTTCCATCTTATGCTGTTCGTCGTTTTGACCCATAGACTGCTGAGCCTGCGCTTGTTGCTGTTGCATTGCCTGTTGTTGGCTTGCAACTTCTAACGCATGCAACTCTTGAGCTTGCATAATTTCCTGCTGGGTACGCATGGCCGCCATGTTGGGGTCTTCGCCCATCTTGGCCGCACCTTCGCGCGCTTTGAGCGCCAGCTCTTCTGCTTTAATTTGCAGATCACCTTTGACTTTGAGCAGCTTTGTTTCGGCATCTTGCTTGCGAATAGCCAATTCTGCTTGTTGCATTTGAACAACAGGGTCTTGCGCCATCTGTTGAGCTTGCTGTTGTTGAACCTGGCCTTTGTTTTGCGCCAGTAATTGTGTAGCGGCCTGCGCCACCAAACGGGACAACATAAGTTCTGATTCTTCTGGCAGCTCTGAATCTGGAGCCGGCATAGGAACACCCAACTGCTCTTCGATTTTCTTGCGGTAAGCAAAAGCTAAGTGCTCTGAAATGTGAGCCTGAATTTCGGCCATCATCTTCTGGGCCATTGGGTTCTGACCAATCTGCGCCATCAAGAGTGGGTCTTGCATCATTGATGTGTGAACAGCAATGTGTGCATCGTGGTCTTGGTAAATAAAAGCTTTTGTAGGTTCGCCATTCAAGAAGGCCATGTTCTCGCTCACTGGGTCGCGCGGCTTCATGTCGTCTTCTATTGGTACTAACTTGTCAGCATTCTTAATACCTAGAACTTCAATCATCTGTCTATGAAGAACAGGCAAGTTGTAAATCTGGGGAGCCTGTTGAGCCAGTTGAATCACAGCTTGATACTGCATGATCCGCTGAGCCATCGTGGAACTATTCGGGTCAGACACGGGGATGACATCCACCATGTCATAGTCTTCCCGCTTAGCCATGCGGTCACCACTAGCTGGGTCAAACTCGTATTCGCCTGGTGTGTTGTCACGAATAATGACACGAAGCAATTTAAATTCTTGCTTCATTGAGTAGTGAACACGCGCCTGAACCGCAGACATGTTCTTTAATTGGCGCTCTAACAACGCTAACGTCGTACCAACTGGGGCGTTTGCCGACATATCGGACACTTGCATATCCGCAATTGAGCCTAAACGTCTGCCTTCTTGGGTGATTTTGTCCAGCAATAACGACAAAACCTGGCTTGGTTCCTTGTACGGCAACGTCATAATGTTGTCGCGTACAGTGCCAGAAGGCACATCTACATCCCTAAATTCGCCAGGACTGATGGGTGTATCGTCCCCTTTTATGCGCAAACCACGGGATTTAAGACCTCCGGGCAGGTTAGAAAGCGTACCAGCGTCCACTAATTGGCGCAAAATAGACGTTCCAGCCCGTGCATAACCACCAATTAGGTGAATTAAACCCAATCCATAGGCGCCAAAGCCCGGAACATACGTATATTGCACAAAATGCTGGCGCTTTAGCTTGCGATTATCGTCTTCTGACCAGTTTCTACGGATCGCCAACACCTCTGTAGTGCCGCGGTCAATCGTAATCACATAAGGTAGAGCAATTCCGTCTTCATCTTCGTACCCAGGCAGGTCATAATCAATATGAACCTCTAAAATCTGATAGCGGTCGTCATCAGTTAGGCTATATCCCTGGTCTTCAGCCTTCTTTTTCTCCACATCCGTGTGAATACTGATCGGCTCACCCAGATCTACGTCAACATAGAAGCCAGAAACCTGTAATTTCTTAATATCATTCTTTGTTTTACGCATAACATGGGTCACACGCTCTGCATTGATGACGCTAGATGCGCCATAGGGAATAATAAAATCTTCAGCAGGGATAAAAATAGATACTTGTCTTTGATAAGACGGGTCAAAGTACACTTTCTTAAACGCGGCGCCAGCTAAACCCAGTGAATAAAGCATTCTTTCATGCTCTGGTCTGTACTCAGGCATAGCTTCCGTAAGCTGGAAGTTCATGTCATCACGAACCCGCGCGGCGGCGTCTTCTTTTAGCTTATCAATAGCGCCAATAATCTCAGTCTTGACCGGGCCCTGGGCTGGAAACGTTTCTAAAATTGTCTCTGATTGAAACCGAACAGCAGCTTCAGTCAGAATGGTAGAGAAAACACCACAAGCACCATTCCACGGCTCGGTTCTTTCTTCATACTTCATGCCAAGGACATCTAATCCTTTGACATACATCTCCACCCATTCTTTTCTAGAATTAATATCAGCATCAACCATCTCAATGATGTCACTGGCTATATTAGCTAGCGTGCTCTTATCAAGGACTTCGGCTAAATTTTCATCAAAAGATTCTTCTTCTGGCTCTGCGAACATTTCAATGACCATGCCGTCCATGCCAATCTTTAAGCCTTCAGGATTTTCAATTTCAATTTCAACATCCGGGCCCACATCTTCGGCTGCCAGTGCATCCAACCCAAGAGGCGCTGGGTTCATTGATGGAAACATATTAGTAGCCATTATTTAATCCTTAATAGTAAACCGCTTTGCGGCGAAAGCTTTGCAGCTCTTCACGTTCATCAGAATCCAAACGCAAAAACCCGCCCTGCCTGAATCTTATCAGCGCTTGGGTACTTGAGTCCACCAAATCATCATGCTCGCCATTTGGAAAAGACGCCATCTGCTCTATCACTTCACTGGCCCACCTTGTCTCCGGCGCCCATACTTTGCCAGATCTAAACAAATCCGTCACCGAATTCAATCGCACAAACTTATCATTTCCACGACTAGGTGTGTATTCACTTACCAACAAACCCATAGACCGCAGCTCAAACACAAGCGGAGCTCCCGCGGCTTTAGCTTCAATGATACAAGCGTCCGGCTCCCACTCCCTGTAACTGGCCATCGCTTTTTCTTTCAGCTCAGGAAACTCCATTCGTTTCTGAAACGCATCTAACAAAATTACGTTCACATCATTGGGGTCGTCGTTCATATGAAAAACCCCCCATGTCGTACAGGCCGAATAGTCCGAACGCTCATTCTTCGTAAAAGCAGTGTCCCAGCTCTGAATGATAAATTCACACTTAGGCGGGTCTTCCGGGTTCCACATCTTCCACCATTCTCTTTTAACCAGCGCACCTTCTTCGCCCGTCGGTGCTTGTTGGTACTGAGCATTCCATTTAGAAGGAGGCAGTTCTTCTCGCAAAGCTTCTAATTCTTTAGCAGACCAGAACTCAGGCCAGAGCGGATTCCCACTGGGCATGATTGCGGGAAACTCCACAACTTCCCACTCCCCCAATGAATCCCGCATCTGGGCGTCTTTCAATACCCGGCCAGTTAAGTCCCTCTCAGCCCAGCGGGTCATCACAACCACAATAGCCCCGCCTGGCTGTAAACGTTGCCGGGGTCCAGACGTATACCACTCATACGTTTTATCAAATACCCCAGGATCCCCAGCAGCTAAAGCAGCTTCCTGTTCACTATGCGGGTCGTCAATGATTAGTAGGTCAGCACCTTTTCCGGTCACAGTACCTCCAACACCGATAGCGAAGTACTCCCCATTCTGATTAGTCGCCCACCGGCCGGCACTCTTACTATCCTGTCTCAATGCCACGCCAGGGAATACACGGGCATACTGTTCTGAATCTACCAAGTTACGAACCTTCCGGCCAAAGTTAACCGCCAGGTCCGACGTATTAGATGTCTGGATAATTTTTTTATTTGGGTACCTACCCAAAAACCATGAAGGCAATAGGTAACTAGCAAACTCAGATTTAGTATGCCGCGGCGGCATATTGATGATCAATCTCTTTAACGTCCCATTGGCTATAGCTTCAAACTTCTTCGCCATCACAGCGTGATGTCTTCCATGCACAAACCCCGGCCACATCATCCGCACATAATTCATAAACCCACTCTGAGCTTTCTCCCGCTCTAAAGCCAATCGATAATCCTCCACAGCGTTATAAAACACCTCCCTCTCCTCTTCAGGAAGCGTCGCCATCAAAGCATCTAACTTATCGCTCATTCTAAATTCTTGAAATTAATGTACACAGGACGAATTGATCTTCCACTTTTTCGCAACTTCTTCAACACCCCTTTGGCCACCAATCTGTCCACAATCTCTAACGTATTCCCCAATCCGCTTCTTCCACGCTGATACGCTATGTCCCTCACCGACGGACTGTACCCATATCTCTTCCACCACTCATCCACAATCAAAAACACTTCCCTTTGCGCCGGCGTCATCTCAACCTCCATACATTGCTCATACGAAAAATCCTTCTTCTTTAACATCATCTTAGGGTTCCGCACAATCAGAGAACCAAAACGTTTCGGTTCTCGACGCGCTATTAGTTCTAAATTTGCGGAATTTTTTACCATAAAGTATTAATTTTCAATAGGGGGTGGGTGCGCTATATCAAGGGGGTGGGGTTCTGATTCTGGTAAATTTTGGGATTGTTTGTGTGGAATAGTATGTTCATCAGCCAGGGACTCCGCGCGCTCAGTCGGGCTGGTGGGGGATGGGTGGGGTCGCGCATCCGCCAATTCGTCGAGCAATGAGCTGGCCGCGGCGTCGATGGTGTGCGCGTCCTCGGCCTGCGCATTCATGAGCCGGCGCAGCTCAGCCATTACGCGGGCCTTGGCATCGTCGCTGCTGCTGATGGTCCGGACCTCTTTTCTATCGACGTACAAACCGACCTCGCTAATCGTGCCGGCGACCTTGGCCGCTTGTACCAGCACGGCCGGCGGCGTGTCTTCATCGATGATGACGCCCACTAAGCTTTTGATTATGAGCGCACGCAAAGCGGCCGGCGTTCTATGTTTCTCACTCTCGATGGCAGCCTGGTAAGCCAAGATTTCCGCGTTTATATCGGGCCGCTTGCGCAGCTTGTGCGCCTGGTTGCCCTGGGTTTTGGGTGTTGCCTTGGTTTTGTAGGATGCGCGGTAGGCTGCGGCGCCGGTGGAACCCTTGGCCACTTCGAGCGCGAAGGCCTTTTGTTTCCCGGTTAACTCGCGCGCTGCAGTTCTACCCAGCAGCTGGTCTACCGGGGTTTGCTCCAGGCCTTCGCGGATTTGCTTACGGGTTAATTTGGTTTGTGTCATGCGGCGCAATATACAGGAACAAAACGCTTACTGTCAATAAACCCAGGGAAACGGGGTTTTACTGTAGGCCTGGGGGGATTAGGTGGCATGTGGCAGCGCTTGGGGTTCTATGTAATCCCCTTACACAATTGCAGCCCCTGGGCCACTCGCTGCGCTCGGAATACCCGCGGCAATCACCCGCGCCATGGTCCCACCTTGACCGGCTGGCCACCGGGCCCAGGTCAAAACCCACCGACCAGGCAAAACACAAAACCGCCGCCGCTTGACCAGGGCGCCACCAGCTGCAGCACCGGACCGGCCACAAAACCACCGGGCCCAGGCAAAAACCGCGCTACCAGGTAGCACAGGTAAAAACCCTATTCACCATCAGGACCACCCACCAGGGCGCGCGCCGATACCCTACCCCCTAGAGAATCGATACCCTACCCGGTAGACTAAAAAACCCGCGTTTTTACTGTCGCGCATGTGACTGACAAGGGGCTTGACAAGAAACTACATTAGTCCTCAATGCACCAGCCAGGATGCAGACAACAAACCAACACGAAGGGAAACGCAAGATGTACACAGCACAAATCGACGCCCACGGTAACGTTATCGTTTGCAGAGGGGATGAGCAGCGCCGGGGCTACCGTATAGCCTACAGCGGCACCTATAACGAATGCCTTACCTGGAAAGTAACAAGAGCATGAGCACACATGAAACCATCATGCGCCAGGCCCGCCGGGAACTTGACGCCGTGCGCCCGGTTAACTACCAGCTCACACCCGCGGAATACAAGCGCCGGATTTATTTAATCAACGACGAAAAGAACCAACTGCGCGCCGCCCTAAACCTGGCAGCAATCACCACCCAACAAACCACCGGAGACTTATTCCAATGAAACCCCTTTACCTCATCGCATGCAGCGCCGCCAAGCTGGACCGCACCGCACCGGCCGCCGACCTTTACCAGGGCCAAGCTTTTAAGCTGGCAATGCGCGCAGCAGCTCGGGCCGGCGCCGACGTCGTCATTCTCAGCGCCTTGCATGGCGCCTTATTTCCTGATTTACTAATCGCCCCCTATAACCTGACATTGTCACAAATGACCGCACAGCAGCGCCGCAAGTGGGCCGCAAATGTCAGGCACGGATTAAGCGAATACCACGGCCGCGAAATTGTCGTGTTGGCCGGCAAGCACTACGCCGCCGCCGTTGAAGGTTGGCCCAACGTGTCCCGCCCGCTCACCGGCCAAGGTATCGGCCAGCAGTTACACACCCTTAAACACTTAAACACTTGAAAGGCACATCATGAGCAAGCTTCAATTTCTTATCGATTTACTCACCCTGGAGGATTTGCGCAAATACCAGGCACAAACCGACAAGCTAATGTGGATTGAAACCACGCTACTAGACCCCAACGGACTAAGCCGGCGCCATGCCGAAAAGGTCGAGGAAAAATTACTCGATTTGCTCCAGGCTTACAACCTAACCATCAACCGCGAGGGTCATTGGCAATCAATGCAAGCACTTAGCGCAGCAAAAAAAACCGGGGTTTTGTATAGCGATTGGCACCCGGTTTTTGGCATTTTGTAAATTTATTAAATTAACCCACCAATTGAAAGGCACAACATGACCAAGCTTGAACTACACCAGCGCATGACACACACCTACGCCGACGGCTGGGCCGACCTGGACGACTGGCAGCACCTGGGCACCGCAAAAATGCTGCGCTGGAATGCCACCGCTGAGCCCCTGGGATTTGACGACGCCGGCACCTACAAAACCAAGGTAATAGGACCGCGCGAGCTGCGCGCCGTTGACCTGGGCCGGGCAATCGCGGCCACCCTAGGCGGCAGCAACTGCACACATGAGCATGACTGCTGCGGATGCCCTACTACTCACGCCAGCGTTAAACGCACCAGCGCCCGCGAATACTTTGTTCACCTTCACATAACCCGCAACTATTGAAAGGCACCTAATGACCGCACTCACCACCCCAGACCAAATAGCGCGCTACCGCCTGGCAACACTACGCGCAGCGCTTAAACTGGAAATCGCCGGCATGAAACGCCGCGGCCCCAGCGCTTATGCAATCCTTAAAACCGAGGGATTCACCGGCACCCGCGCCGCGATCCTGGAGCAAATCAACAAACAATTGGAGAATCAATAATGGGAAACCGCGCCGTAATTACATTCAGCACCGCCAACAACGCGCCCGCAATTTACCTACATTGGAACGGCGGCCGCGCCAGCGTAGAAGGCTTTTTATCCGCAGCGCGCCAGCTAGGCCTACGCCATGCCCGCACCCCCCAGGCACAAACCGAAGCGCTGGACCAGCTCGCCGAAATGTTGGCCCGCTTTTATTTCCGCTGCAATGTTGGGACAACCGTCTACCGGCTGCACTACGCCGGCAGCGACCGCAACAACGGAGACAACGGAACCTATGTGCTGGGCCAAGATTTAACCATTTTGAGCCGGCTACATCACAACCGCGGCGAAGAAATCAACCGCGAAAAAACCGCAGCAATCATCGAGCAAATAACGGCCGCCGCGCCAATTTTTAACCTGGAGAAATAATCATGGGCTGGACTTCTTACACAATCAACACCACCGCGACCACCGACGCAGTACTACGCCGGGAATTTACCCAGGCCGGCACCGATGGCAGCCGCTGGGAAATAACCGACACCGCGACAATCGGCGCGACCTGGTACGCAATCAGCAAACGCACCGACCCCACCGGCGCCGCGCATTATTCGGGCCTGGTATGCCTGACCGAGCGCCGCAAACAAAACAACGGAGAAACTGAATTCTTTTACAAAGACATCGACGAAACCGCCGGCCCCTACTCTTACGCATGCCCGGCCCGCATCCTGGACCAGCTCGACCAGTTAGCACCCAACCCGCCCGAATACGCGGCCAAGTGGCGCCAAGCATGCAGGGACCATGCAGCCAACAAACGCACCAAGGCCAAGGCCCGCGCCAAGCAGCGCGCCGAAAGCCTGGCAAAAATTGAGCGCTTTATTTCCGACCGCTTTTTATCCGTCAACCTGGGGGCCTAAAAAATGAATCAATTCCACTTTATCCGCAGCAGCGGGAACCGCAAGACCGGCCCAATCCCGGTTACGTATAGCGCGCGCAGCTCATGCCCGCCCGATTGCATCCATTACGAAGAAGATTGCTATGGAGAAGATTTTTACACCCGCATGACCTGGGACAAGGTCCCAACCCGCGGCCACGATATCGCAGCACATGCGCGCGCAATCGCCAGCCTGCCGCCCGGCCAAGTGTGGCGGATGAACGTCGCCGGGGACCTCCCAGGTCAAGGCGCGACGATTGACGCCTACCAGCTCGGGGAAATAGTCAAGGCCAACAAAGGCCGCAAAGGGTTTACATACACGCACAAACACCACCCGGACGCGCTGCTATGGATACGACACGCCAACGCCTGGGGCTTCACAATCAACCTCAGCGCCGACGACGCCGGCCACGCCGACCAACTAGCCAACACGAACGCCGGCCCGGTCGCTTGCATTGTGCCAACCGACACGCCCGAAATTAGTTTCACGCCCGAAGGCCGGCAGATTGTCATATGCCAGGCACAAACCAGGGAGGGCGCGACATGCGAGAGCTGCGGAAATTTTAGCCCCTGGTGCAGCCGGACAGACCGCGCTTTTATCGTAGGTTTTCGGGCCCATGGCAGCAAAGCAAAACAAACCGACGCCAAGGCGCGCCGGGTTATCCCAATTTTGAAAGGTTGAACATGTTTAAAAAAATGCGCGCAAAGTATCCCGGTAAATGCAGCTTATCCGGCGCCCGGATAAACCCCGGCGATTTTATTATTTACAACACCGACACCAGGACCGCCGAGCTAGAGCCCGACGACGACCGCATGAGCTACACAACGGACCAGCCCAGGGTTAGTGATGTTTTTAATTTTAGCGGCCGGGAATTTTACAGAAACAAAAAAGGCCGGTGCGAAGATGCGCCGTGTTGCGGATGTTGCACCATTTAACGAAAGGCAAACCATGACCACCGACACAATGCGCGAAGCGCTGGAAACTTTAATTTTTTACGTTGAGCAAGCACAGCCCGACATGCCCGACACGGCCCGAATTGATAGCTTGGCCCTGGCCCTGGACAAGGCCCGGCAAAATCTACCGATGGCGGCCGGCGGCCTTCAATCCTACCGCTACCGCACCGCTTACGGCTGGGTAATGATAGGCGCGACCGACGACGCCGACGCACTACGCGAGGCGCAACGCAGCACCCCCGCACCAGCAACCGCCGACCGGCTGCAGCGCTGGACCGGCACCGAATACCAACCAACGAAAGGCCAACCATGAACCACCCCGAAGCAGACTATATCAACGCCGGCGCGCGCTACCAGCTCGCCAGGACACCGGCCCAAACGATAGCCCAGGCCGGCACCCTGCGCCGTATGATCGAATCGGAACACATCGACGAGCGGGCCGAGGCCCGGCGCCTGATCGAAACCGGCCGCGCAGAAGTGCGCCAGCGCTAGGAGTCCATCCGGTGAACAAACCCCACGCCCTCACGCTCGCGCTGGTTTTAGCTATAACCGCGCCCGATAGAAAACGCGCCCGCGACTGTGTCGCTATGGCCGAGCAACTCGCCCGCGGCATGACGCCCGAGCAGGTAGACGCATGCAAGGCCCAGGCCTTGGAACTAATTGACAACAACTAGGAGTTCATCCGATGACCGACATAGAAGACCGCTGGACCAAAGCCGCCGCCGATTTATTGGTAGGCCGCCGCATTAAGTCCGTTGAATACATGACCGAAGAAGACGCCAACGAAGTAGATTGGAACCACCGGCCGCTCATCATTACGCTAGACAATGGTCTACGTTTTTACCCAAGCCGCGACGACGAAGGCAACGGCGCCGGCTCCCTGTTTACGACCAGCCAAAAAATACCAACTATTCCATCAATCTAAAGGAGAATTTATCATGGGTTTCTTTTCTAAAACATGCGCAAAAACGCACCTTCCAATCGTCGCCAACTTGAAGGACATCCCCAGGCTTAGCGAGGTGGTAGCGCTGCTGCCCAATGGCAAAAAATTTACCGGGTCTTATGACGGATACGGCCGCGTCGCCGGTATCGGCCTGGTAGAAACCGCCCGGGGCCGCTTCCAATGGCCCGAGGTAAAGATGGTCCTGGCCGAGTACTACAACGGTGAGGAATATAAAGACCTGGGCCGATCAGGGGATGAGCTGGCACAGGGCTGGTTTATGGACCCCCTATTCTTGAATCATTGCCTACGCAACGGACCATTTGAGAGTTACGCCGAATACAAAAAGGCATTCAAGAAATATGCAAATTGGTAAGGAGAACACCATGCGATTAATGCAAGTTGATGTGCCCAAACCGGCTGCCATGGTACAAAAACCCGGCGCCGTATTTTTTAACTACACCCAGGAGGAGCTGAGCCAAGCGTTTGACAAAATTAAAACGCCGGGTAATTGGAAGGAGCCCATCCGGGCCACCATACCCGCGGAAGATTACAACCTGGCCGCGGCCGCCGTCGCATACTTCACCGGCTCCAATCTAGAAATAGAAGACAACACCAACCACCAATACACAGTCTATGCCGCCGGCTATTACGCGGTCATCGGTTCATAAATCAAAGGAGAAAAACATGTCAAATCAAATCACAATCCAAGCCGAAAACAAAGGGCTCAGCTTCAAAGGCAACCCCGAGTCAGCCAAATATGTCATTGAGCTATTCAATGAGGCCTTCTATTCCGACGGCCGCGACGCCCCCAACTTCATCCGGGATTTTGTTTTTAACCTGGAGGTGGCGCTGCAAGATGCCGGCCACCTGGACGAAAACTTTAACGAGGTAAAACCATGAAACAAAGTTACGAAACCGCACTCGACATTCTCACGGCCGTGGCTATCGGCGTCGGCTTTGCTGCGCTGCTGGTGGCCTGGTGGACAACGTGAAGTACTGGATAACCATCATCCGCGAGCATCAAGTTACGCTGACAATGGA
>Ga0102865_1000100_pt1 | contig 26050 bp, 23 predicted proteins | sample Colrivmet1449C02_FD_78440 | JGI IMG/M metagenome (GOLD analysis project Ga0102865, IMG submission 78440) | Estuarine microbial communities from the Columbia River estuary - metaG 1449C-02 | ecosystem: Environmental > Aquatic > Marine > Intertidal zone > Estuary | place: USA: Columbia River...
TACAGCTTTTTATATTTCTATGATATTTGGCGCAAAAATAACTAATATAGACCCAAATGTTATAACTACTGCATTTTTATCAAAAACTGTGTTTACATTAGTTGATGAACGTATAAAAAAAAAAAATAAAAAACTTAAAAATATTAATTAAATTAAAAATATTAATTAAACTAAAAATATTAATTAAAATTATATTATATTATTGCATACGTATACTATTATTTACTTTTTTTGGACGCCCTTTACGTTTTGTTTTATTATTTATCGGAATATTTTTAAAAAGATCTTCCGATATTTCTGATTGATGTTGTTTTTCTAATTTTCTTTCATTCATAGTTTTTAAAATATTATTAATATCTATTTCATCACCATTAATATATTGAGAATTAGGACCGTTTATACGAGAAGGCATATTATCATCAGATGTATCTGATATATTATCATTTCTTAAATCATTTGGATTTGGTATATATGTAGTTTTAGGTTGTTGTTGATTATTCATAAAACCTCCTATAAATGATTTAAATGGGTTACCACTATCCATTTTAGTTATTTTTTTAGAAATAGTAAACATTGTAGCCGAACTAATTATCATAAAGATTAGTCTCATTTCTGGTGACATTTGACCTCTACCTTTATATTTCTCATATAATTCAGCCATTACTTCATCATATTCTTGATTTTCCATAGAATACCCCATAGCTTCACTCCATCCATCTAAATCAACACCTAATGGATCAAATTTAGTATTCATCATTTCTATACCTTGTACGCCCAATAATAACATTCTTTTAAAAAATGCAACAGAACGTTCAGTTTGAATTTCATTACGTACTCTTTCGTATTCGTTTTTAATTTCATCTAGACTACTATTCATATCCAAACGTAAAGAACTCCATTGACCCTTAATGTTTAATTTATTAAACTTAAATAACAATTCACTTTTCTCTTGCCTTATCATATCATTTTTATTTTCTTTTGTTATATATCTTTCTTTTCTACGTTTATCTCTTATGTCATCTAAAGAACTTGATGAACTATTAGATGACGATGTCTCGCTTTTCTTAAAATCATGTTCACTTTTAGATATTTTTTCTGATATATCATTTACTGGTTTATTTACTTTTTTTTTATTTGCCATTAATTCTAATTGAGATAATGAAATATCTTCGGATTCTATATCAACTTTTTCTAATTTACTTTTAGATTGCGAACGTTTTGAATTTGAAGATTTTGCACTTTTTATTGAACTAAATGTTTTTTTATCAGAGTCATTCATATTATATATTTTTACAATAATATAAATGTTAATTTTAAACAAAAACAATTAACATTATTTAAATTAATTAATTAAATAAATAAATAAATTATTTTTTAAACTACATATATTATTATCTTTAAATTAGCATAAATCGGAATTGTAAGGTTATTAAATAAAAAATGTTATCGAGGCAAATAAAATAAAAGTGTTAAAATACGTTGTTTCATGGTTTGATTTTGACAATTAATCTATATGGCTCATAAGTAAAAAACGTAATATACCAAGATCTGCCACATAGTATTCTAAAATTAAGGGTTTATCGTTTGTTAATAAGATATTCATATTTTCACATAAATGTGATGCTTTAATAAAATTCATAAGATGACTTAATTTAAATTTACCTTGAACTATTTTATCATGTGTTTTTTCAAATTTAATAGATCTAATATCTTCTCCATTTTGTTGCAATAAAGCTTTTTGATCCTTGTTTAAATTATCATCTATTTCACTTATAGCAGTTTTAAAGCTAGCTAAGCCATCTTCGCAACTAAAAATTAATTGTTTGTCAATACTTTTTATTTCTACAACTTTACCTTCTAATAATTGTATATCTTTAATAATTTGTTGAAATTGAACTGAGGGCATATTGATTACATAATCAAACAACATTTCTGATATATTAATAACTTTATCATCTAATACTAATAATGGTATTTTATAATCTTTAACTTTACCCATAAATGGATCAGCTAGTTCTATTCCTAGTTTATCTTCTTCATTTTCATTCATATATAATGTAATAGTTTCTCTTCTATTAGCAGATTTTATAGTTTTAAAAAATGTGTTTGTATCAATACCGATTACAACAGCTTTTGAACAATTATAACTTTCAAATTTATTTGCATCTAATTTTACATATGTTAATGAAACTTTTGATGTATCCATTGTAGAAATTTTTATACAATCTTTATTTATAAGTATATTGGTTTCTTTAATATATGGTTTAATTACTTCAAATAAATTTTTAACAATAACACTTTTTAAAGTTTTAATTTCAAAAATTCGCCTTGACATTATATATCTTATAAATTTTTTGTTTTTAAATTAAAGTTATTTAATTTAAAAAATAATTAATAATCATGTAATGATTATCCTGAAATTGCGAAATATGCGCTTGCAAATGAAACTAAAACCATTATGATTGCAAAAGTTAAGTTAACAATTATGAAGTTGTAATTATCTTTTTTCTCTGTTTTCATTTGTTCATTTTTATTATAACATTCGATAGCAATAGATGATGTAGCAATCGAAAGAATTCCGACAAGTAATAAAGAAATAGCTGTTAAAAACATTTGAGTATTCATATTAATATTTTATAATATATAAATATAATTTTTTTATAGAAATAAATTTAAATTAATTAATTAACAATTAATTTTTCATGATATTATTATTTTCTTTATTATTTATAATAGATGTCTAGTTCATATAATTTTAAAGATAACTTAACAATAGATAATAATAAATATTTAAAATGGTTAGATATAACTGGTACATCACGTGCAAATATTATATCGTTAGATAATGTAAATAATGTTAAAATAAATTCAGCATTTGGCAACTTGGTCTTAAATAGTGAATCGGTTAGTAGTTATACATTTTTAAATGTTAATGGAAATGCGAGTGGTGTTATAATAGGATCTAAAATTGGTATAGGATTTAATACAACAACAAATATGAATGCAGCATTGACATTAAATAAAAATAATTTTATAGGTATAAATACAACAACAGGAAGTAATGATGGTTATTTAGGATTATCAGGGACATCATCTTTAAATTCAACAGGAAGTCGTATAATTTTATATGGAAATGAAAGTTCATCGAGTAATAATGGAAAATTAAATTTGTATGCTGGAAATACTTCTAATGGAACAATTAATTTATTTACAGGCGATGAATTACGTTTTCAAATATTAAACAGTGGAACTTTAAATGTTTTACCTGATGGTATAACTAGTAGATTAATTATAAATGACACTAGTTCTACTTTTACAAACAATGTAATTTTATCAAGTGGAACAGCGAGTACTAATGCAACAACTGGCGCATTAACAGTTTCTGGTGGAATAGGTGTCACTGGTAGTGTATATATATTAGGATCATTAAGTCTTACAACTACAAGTACTGGTAATTTAAATTTTAGTAGTTCTAACCCTAGTACAAGTTATTCATCTGGAGCTGTTGTTTTAACTGGTGGCATGGGTATTTACAATTCTGTAAATGCTACAAGTGTTACAGCTGGTGGTGGGTTAAGTATAGCTGGTGGTGCAGCAATTGCGAAAGACATGTATCTTGGTGGAAAATTTAAAATATTAGATTCTACTTCAGCTACAAGTTCAGATACTGCAAGTGTAGTGTTATATGGTGGATTAGGAATTAATAGCAATATATTATTAAGAAGTAATTCGAACTCGCAAATTAAATTGTCACCAACAACAGATCAATCTGAAACAAGTATTAGTTTTTATAGTAAAAATAATTTTACATCAACAAGCAACACAGGATCTTCATGGACATTAGGTCAAAATGTTAATTCAATTAGCTCTGGAAATTTTGCACTTGCAAATTCACAATTTGGTAATGTATTATCTGCCGAATACAACGGCAAAGTATCCATTTTAGGAAATGTTTATATAGATAGTCAAACGTTAAAAATTCCTAAAGGAACAACAGCTCAACGTCCTGTATCTGCAGAACAAGGTTTTATAAGATATAATTCAGAATTAGAACAATTTGAAGGATATGGTTCTGGAAATCTATGGGGATCTTTAGGTGGTGGTGGTGGTGGAAGTGCAACTACAGCTGGAAATATAATTGCAAATAGTATTAATTTAGGTGTATCTAATATGTTTTCTGGATCTTTTACACCTAGTAATAATATACCAACGTCGACTAATGTAACAGGACTATATTTTAATAATTCAGATATTAGATCTTTTATTATAAATTTAACTGCAAGTATAACTCGTACTGTTGGAGGAAATTTATATGAATCGTTTACTTTAGAAGGCAATCAAAAGGATAGTGGTTGGGAATTATTAGTATCAAGTATGGGTGACATTTCAGGATTTAATTTTACTATAACTTCACTTGGTCAAATCCAATATACATCAACGAACATTACAAATTATACTAGTAGTTTACTAAGATATCACGTTAATGAAATAACAAATACTGGTACATACGATAGAAGTGGACTAGAAACGCAGGGTACATTAGTTACAAATACTATGCAAATATTAAATACACAAGACTCTAGTCCAGGTGTAGAGACAGGTTCATTATATGTAGCTGGAGGTGTTACAATTGATAAAACATTAGTAGCAGCGAATTTAAATATATCTTCTAACTCTATTTTTGGGAGTAACCAAACAACAATTGATCAATATGGAAATATAATTATATATGATGCAGGTATTAGTAGTTATCAACAAACTAGTAGTCAATATCAATATTCGCAAATATCTATTTCAAATTACCCACTTTACCAATTTCTAGGAAACAGTATAAATAGTAATTTTTTAACATTTGGTTTGGATGGTACTGCAGGTCCAGGTTCTTTGGGTATTCAAAGTGGTGCATTCTTTGTAAATACATTACAGAGAACTGATTTATTATTTGCAACTAATAATTCTGAATTAAAAATGAGAATTCGAGATTCAGGAATTGTAGATATTACTACAGGGTTATCTACTGGAAATATTATTAATACTAATTCTACTATAACTAATCTGACAGCTGGAATTGCAAGAATAACTACAAATTTAGCTGCTATAGGAAATAGTAATACAGTTGGAGCAATTTATACTACAGGTGGAAATGTAGGTATTGGTACAACTGGACCTTCTTATACTGTAGATATTAATGGTACTTTACGTTCTTCTACAATCGGTGTAAATAATGTTGTATTTGGTTCAACAACATTAGCAGGAAATCAGTCTGTATTAGTAGCCAATTCAACAGGTAGCTTAGATTTATGTATTGCTGGAGGTAGTGGTGCATTTAGTAATTCAGCAGTAAGTGGTGATGCTATTCTTAGAGCGACAAAAAGCTTAATATTACAAGTTGGTAGTGGAAATGCGCAAATATTTTGTGCTTCTTCTGGTAATGTAGGTATAGGTACAACTGCACCTAGTTCAACTTTAGATATAGTAAGTAGTTCGCCAATACTTCAAATAAGAGATACTTCGCTTGGTAGCGGAAAAATTTATTTCGGAAATTCAAGTCATGGTGTGGGGAGAAATGCATCTATTGGTACATTGACAGATGCAAATGATGTAACTGTATGGACAAATGGTGCTAGTGGTTCTGTTGGGTTTGCTACATCACTGACTGAAAGAATGCGTATTACACCAGCTGGTAATGTAGGTATTGGTACAGCTGCTCCCAGTGCTAAATTACATGTAGTTGGAAATACACGAACGAATTCTATTGAAATGAACGCTGGGGGTGGTGCAAAACAATTTGCAAGTGGATTACAAGGAGGTGGGGCTGCTACAGGAACTACTAATTTTCCATTTACATTTACTAATATACCTGTTGTAGTAGCAACTATAGGTATGAATGATAGTACTAGTGTATTTGGTGTTCAAATAATAAGTATATCGACAACCGGATTTAGTTATAGAAAAACATATTATAGATTTGCTAATGGTTATGGAGGAGACGCTGTTACCGAACACTTTTATTGGATTGCAATGGGTTAAATTTATCTTGAATTTACAAATATTAATACAAAATTTTTTAAATTACAAAATAATTTTTTTATTGTATAATATATAATGGAAAGTGGTGATAGATCATTTACAGTTACATCAATAAAAAAATCAGGACGTTCAATTAAAACAGATGGTGGTAGATATATTAGTAAAATACCTAGTTCAGCTGCAAAGAAAGCATTTTCACAATATTATAGACAACACAAAACAAAAGGTGCTTTTTCATTGGAAATACATATAAAAGAAACTACGCAAAATTCATCTGGAAAAACTTTTAAATACAGAGTATCAAAAATAAAGGATCCAAGGGATATAACTAGAGGTAAACAAGTAATTCACTATGAATATACAACAAAAGTTAAGGCTTTATAAAAGGTTACTTTTAAAAAAAGTAACATCAAAACCATTACATTATTGTAAATAATGTTTAATATCAAAACATTACTTTTAAAAAAAGTAATATCAAAAAGGGCTAACGCCTGCAAGACTACTACTATATAAATAATAATAATCTACTTGCAGGCGTGAGCCCCCTTTTGATATTACTTTTTTTAAAAGTAATACATTTAAAATTGTCCACCAGCTAGAACCTGAGTTATGCTACGATATTGTTTTTGACCTTTAACACTTTCGTTTTTAGGTTTATCCATATAATAAGGTTGTTGACTAGCATCTCTAAGATAATCTAGATATTGTTGAATTTGAGAAACGATTTTTGGAACTATTTCTTGAACAATAATTTGATTTAATCTATCGACTTCTTTTGTATATTTTTCAAGTAGTAATTTAAGTTCGTTTTCTGGCATATTTTCATTAATTAAAGGAGGATGTGCGCTGTATTCTATAAAGATACTTCTCATTACTGTCATTAGTTCATTATTAGATTGATAGTCTATAACATATTTATTTTGTTTATATACATTTAATTTAATTAAATTTTGAATATTTCTAATATTTGTATCAGAAAAAAATAAACGGGTTAATGGAGTTTCACTATATAAATTTTTAAATAAAAATCTAGTATTACTACTTGATAATTGTTTATCATCAGGGGTTAAATTAAATTTACCAGGTGATTTTAAGCTGTCAACTTGTGTAGAAGGTAATCGTTTACTTCGTTCTTCGGTGATAGTTAATAAAGTACGTTTATCTCCTGGTAAATCAAAAGATTTTTCATACAATTCTGGATGAAAAAGTGGTTTATTTTGATCGTAAATAAATTGTTTGGTATCCATTACACTATATAATATAAAAAATAAAATAAGTTTTAATAAAAGTAAAAGATATTTTGTTATAAAATTAATTAGTCATAGATTTAAATTTTTTATGTAAAATATTTGTAGTTTGCAAAACGGAATTTATATTATTGGTTTCCCAATCTATTAAATTAAAAATAGATTTTAAATATGATATAGATTTACGTGATGTTGGGTTGATTTGTAATGTATATTTAAATATTGTCATTATTATTTTTTGTTCATTTTTAGAAAAAATATTTTTATCTAAATTAAAGATTTTTTCATCTAATATATTATAATCTTCTAAAGAATATTTAAATCTAGCATATAATGCATCAGTTTTAGAATTAGCATATTCCCAAGGTGGATAAGGATGAATAATGTTATATAAAAGAATACCACAACTCCAAATATCTGCTTTATGTGGTTTATAAGGTAATCTTTTAATCATTTCAGGAGGCATATAAGAATCTGTACCATGAATTCCTTTATAAAATATTTCTTTTCCATTAATTTTATACATAATTGATTCTCCGAAATCTATAATTTTAATATGATTATTGTATACCATAATATTTTCTAATTTTAAATCTAAATGTGCAATGTTATTACTGTGAAGATATTCTACTCCATCTAAGATTTGTGAATATAAATGTAATAGGAATTTAATATTTCCTTTATATTGTTCGACATAATCAAGTAAGTCAATTCCGTGACAATATTCAAATACTATAGAATTATTTTTTTTATCAATACTTAAAGTTTTTCGAATATTAGGGTGATTTAAATTAATTGTCATGTAAAATTCATTATTAAAATGATTTATAAAGAAATTTTTATTATTTTCAAAATTAAGCATATCCTTTTTCATAGTTTTAACTACAACACATTTATTACAATTATAATTTTCACAAAATCGTTTACATTTATATAATTGTAATTTACCAAATCCGCCTTCCCCTAAAGTTTTAGTATAAACACTTTTCATATTAATTTAGCCAAAATTAGTCAAATATAAATTAATATAATTTTAATTCAATTTTTTTAATTTGATAAATTTTTTCTACAAATTGGACAAGTAGTTTCTTTAGATAACCATTTATCTATACAATATATATGAAATTCATGGTTACAGTTTAATTTTCTAACTATATTTATATCAAAATTATCTTTTTCTTCTTCTTGACAAATAGAACAATCGAAAATATATCGTAATGAAATATGTGAATTTTGAAATAAGTCATTTAAATATAATCCTCGTTTATATGGTTGATAAATATTTAAAATACTTAAAGCATTAAAATTATCACTAAAATTACGATTTAAATTACGATTTAAATTACGATGTGTTTGTCGTATGTAATTAGAATAAGCTAACCGTCGATTAAGACCAGGTTGTTGTGGTAGATTCATATATAAATTAAATTTTATTTTTTTAAATTAATTAAAATAATTTATTTTTCTTGTTAAAATATAAGTAATTTAAATAAATAATAATATGATTGTTTTATCAGAAAAAGTAAAAATGTTAATTCCATATTTAGTAGGTATTATTTTAATAATATATCTTTTAAAGCCAAATATATTTTTTAAACCAAATGGTAAGACAAGAATATATGGTTTAGGATATGATGATCAAGGTTATAAAAAAACATTATATACATTTCAATTTGCTATTATAATAATAGTTTTGATGTTATATATTGTTTTAATGAAATAAAAAATATAAAAAATCTCTAAATATTGATTTTTTACTTTTCATCCAATCGGCCATAATTTGAAGTGCTTTATAAACTATATCTACATCACAATTTAATAATAATATATCACCAATTAATGGGTTTTTTATCTTTACGTTTTCATCTTCTTTTATGATATGTTCTATATTTATAAAACGTTTATAATCAATTATATGAAAACCATTTATATTTATATAATATATTCCATTAAGTTTAAAAAATGAAAATTCCAAACGTTTATTATTGAATTTTTTAATAATAAAATTATCAGTATTAATTCCTGAAAATTGTTTAACTAATAATTTTCCATCAGATTCTTTAAATTCAGTAGTTAAATCGCCGTTTTTTGACAAATGATTATCTACTATTAAATATTCTTTTTCCATACAATTACTTTTAAAAAAATAATAATTAAACAATTATTTTTTTAAAATTAATTAAATAGTAATTAAACCGTTTTTAAATGGTTGTATATAAGATAATTTAAGATTGTACATGTAATAATATAATTGAGTGGATGTATTTATTATTTTAAAATGGTTTTTTTGGTATCCATTTTGCATTATATCCATTACAGTTATTAAATCAAATAAATCGTTTTCATAACAATATTTGCTTAAATATTCTATTAAATTAAATTTATATTGGTCGCTTTCTAAAGTCATAAAGATATAAAAATATCCGTTTCTGGAAACAATATTATTATTAGTATTTTTTGTAGGTAAATTATATAAACAAATAAAATCCTTAATTTCGTTAGTTTCAGGATTAATTATTATAAAATTATGAAAAGATTTATTTAATAGTATATTTGTAATATCAGCTTTTGATTTATAATCAAAAATATCATAATTAATTTGATTAATGTTAAGTAATTTATCATGAATAGAATCTACTATATTTGTTAAGATGTCTTGATTTTTATTTAAATAATTTTTAGTTAAATGTAAAAATTTATAATTTTTTAAAAAATCTTTATCAAAATCAAATGTTTCAAACATTTGTTTTAAAACGGTTGTATGTTGATTTAAATTAAGTAACTTTGAATTTACCAAATTTTCGATATTTATAGGTCTATGATAAAAGGTTTTATTTGAAAAATGTGGTGTTTTAATAGGGTTACCACCAATTGTATATAATGCGCAATTTATTTGATTATTAAATTTTAAAATACATTGTTTTGTTAAAATATTAATAATATAACTAGAGACATGTAAATTTCTAAGTTGTTTTATTAAACATAAATAATTAACATCTATTGTTTGATGTTGTTTAAATGAACATTCGTCTTTAACATAAATTATTTGTGGACGACCACATATAAAGCCTATCATATTTTGTGTGGTTATTGTTTCAGGTTTTTTTTTATGTGGATAAAATAAAATACATAATGTATTTTGTGTAATATAATAATTAAAAAGTGATAAGGAGTAATTTAAAGTAAATGATGAATCGATCGCTTTGTAATTATTGTTTATGAATTCTAATAATTCAGATTTAAGTAAATTATTAGGAGATGTAATTACATGATAATCTAAACATGTTTTACTATTAGAAATTTCTTTATCAATAGATAACAATAAGTTATCAATATCTAGTATATATGAATTATCATTTTTTAAACTAGAATTAAGTTGTAATGGTTTATTTGACCAAAAACTCATTTAATATCTTTTTTTATTTTTTTTATTTCGTTTTGACGTGGAATTATCATCGATTACAAATTCTATTTTGGAATCTGAATATTTACTTAAATCTGGGTATTTATTAAATAAATGTTTTTTTTGAATTGAAAATAATGTATTATCTTTTAATTTAACATTGTCTAATGTTTTTGGTTTAGAACCCCAATCAATATATAAATAAAATGGTTCAATGAATTCAATAAGATATCCTTTACCAGATAATCTATTAATAAGAAATAATATACAATTTTTAATATCATAATTTGGATATCCTATAAGGATTTTAGGTATTTCAAATATAATAAATGTTTTATTAGTGTTTCTATTTGTAAAAATTATTTTTTCTACACATTTATTTAAAACTATATTAAAAATATCTATTTTAGATGTTTCTTTAATAGATTTTTCATTGTGTAAACTAGATATACTTGGTATTTTTATATCTTTATTCATTTAACTTATATTTAGATAATAATTTTAATTTTATTTATTTATTAATATTAATTAATTTTTATGTTAAATGATATAAAATCTTGTAATATCATATATGGATACATACAAGATTCTTTATTAAATTATAATAATTCTACAATTATTTTAGTAGAACCAAGAAAGGCTGTAATAGATAAAATAAATCGATTGAAATTAAATAATATTATATTAATAAAAAAAGCTTTAGTTAGCAAAAATAGTTTATCAGAAACTGTATTGTATTATGATAAAATAAATAATAATTATTGGGTAGATAAAAATGATTTATCAATAAATGGAACTAATTTTTTTAATATTACAAAAGAATCTGTTTATACAATAAGTTTATTAGATATTATAAGCAAATATAAAATTCAAAATATAAATAATTTAGTATTAAATATCAATATAACTAATAATAAACAAGTATTAGAAAGTATTTATCAATTTAATCATATTATTTCATATATTAATATTAAAACAGATTTCAAATGTAATTTATTTAATAATTTTTATAATGAAAAAGATGAAAAATCAGAATATATTATATACATACATAAAAATTTAAAGCTTATATTACCAAAAATAGGGATTTGTTTTAACAATATTAAAACAATTGTAAACATTGATAAATTAGAATTATTAATAAAACAATATCAAATGAGTTTGATTATAAAACAAAGAGACATAATAGAATTTCCTGATTCTATTAATAAATTAAATAAAATATATAACGAAATAAAAGTTAATAATAAAAAGGAAAATTGTGATTTTTTTCATGAAAATATAATTCAGAATTTAGATATAATTTTTAATATAAATAATGATATAATAGAAAATTTAACAGAAACAAATAACAATTTAGATATAATAATACATTTTAATCCTAAATATTTTGAAGCATATAATACATTACAAATAATGTATCCTTTAAAAAATAATATAATATATATAAATAAAATGTATGATGTGATTTATGGGAGTAAAAATTGTATGTATATGTTATATCAAATTATTAAATCTAAATATTTTTCAGATTATCTTGATAATAAAAAAAGTGTAAATCCAAAATTATTTAAAATAATGACAAAACGTTATTTTTATGAATATATAGGTAAGATTTTTTATTTAAAATTTTTTTAAACCATTATATTTATAACGTTATAAGATATTGTTTAATTTTTGTTTTGGAATTGTACATCTATTGTATTTTTGTGATATAATTTTATCATTTATTTTTTGTGTTAATTCTATTTTTAAAGTTGATTTTTCCATAGTTTGAGTAGTTTTATTTAAAGTTATTACTTGTAAATATATATCAAAGTTAAATAATTTAATATATGTTTGTCTATCTCTATATTTATCATTTGATATTAATATACAATCGTTGTTTTTACTTAGAATATAAAAAAAATATTGACATAAAAAATCATCTTTATTTTTATCTAAAATTACGTTATTATATTGATCTTGAATAATTATAAATTTTATATTAAAAGTATTATAACCTTTAATAATATTATTTAATACAATTTCAAGATTATTTAATTTTTTCATGACAAAATAAAATTGACTACTTTTATCAATATTTACATGATCTATATATTTTGTAAAAAATAATTTAAAAAAATCATATGTATCTTTTATTTTGTTAATATGTTTAATAACATGGAAATCTATATTTTCACGTTTATATTTAATTTCTCTAAAATCAGAAAATATATTAAGAAAGTCTATAATGTATATCTTTTGTCTTTTATCCGAATTGATCATTATTAAGCGATTGTTTAATATTAATAAATATTTATTTTTAAATTAATTTTATGCTTTTTGTTTATTTAATATAAAATTAAAAAAACGTTCTATATAATTTACTTGTATATTTACTGGCTGTATATTTACTGGTTGTTCTTTATAAGAATTAGTTACAGATAAAGTTAAGTCTTTGATGTTTGGCAAATTGAATTCCTGACCTAAATATACTCCTATTAATAAGATAGTTAAAGAATAAAACATTTATATTAATATTAATACAAATGTTTTTAAATTAACGTTTTTAAATTAATTTTTTTAAAAGGTCATTTAAATCTATTCGCCATAAATCTTCAGGAGATTTAGAAAGGATAAAGGCCAGTTCTTTTTCTTTTTTATGACATTGTTCTTCTAGTTCTTTAATTTTTTCTGAAGTTAATGAATAAATAGGTAATCTAAGCAAATAATCATATGACGAATCGTCTTTTGGATAATCATGTTTTTCTAAAACAGAAATTATATAATCTTTGGATCGTTTATTAATATCGAGATCACCATTTATATATTCTTTAATAAATCTAGCTTTTGATGTTAAGATTTCTAATTCTCGTTGTAATCGTTTTGTAATATATTCTTTTCTTTTAATATAAAATTCAAGACGAAGATCAAAAAATTCAAGTAAAATATCAACAGGTGTTTTGTATTTTGTAAGAATAAGATTTTCATTAAATAAATACATATTATTTGTACTAAAAGATTTGACTAATTTTAACTCTTTTTCTAATGTTTTAGTTTTAATTAAATTATCTAGTGTAGTTTTATTTTTAAATTCTACAATAAAACAAATGTCGTCATTTTCATCTATTGTTTTATTTTGAACATCTTTTAGTTCCAAATTTTTCTTTTTTGGTTTGGTTTTATCACCAGGTTTTTTAACAACAGATTTTTCAATAAATGATTCTAAAAATTCTTTATAAGTAGTTACACCCATCCCTACAGGAATTTCAGTAATCTTAATTTGATAATCTGATAGTCTTTCCCATCTACCCTTAGTTACATAAGAACCAGAATCAGTTTCAGTTTCTTCAACTATACCATTAAACCCTTGAAAATAAGGTTTAAGTGGATCTGGCATAAAATTATCATCGTCAATCATTTTTATTAAATTGTGAATAATGTCTACTGGATTAAATGTTGGAATAAATGTAGAATATCCTGTGCCTATACCTTCACATCCATTTACAAGAACCATTGGAATAATTGGTAAATACCATTCTGGTTCAATTATTACGCCGTCATCATTTAAAAAGTTTAATAAAGGTGTGTCATTAGGGTTAAACATATCTTGTGTTATATCTGAAAGACGTGTAAAAATGTATCTAGGACTAGCAGCATCTTTTCCACATTGATATCTTGATCCAAAATTTCCATCGCCGTACAACAAATTAATATTATTAGATCCAACAAAATTTTGTGCCATGTTAACAATCGCACCTTGAAGAGAAGCTTCACCGTGATGATAACTGGTTTCCGCAGAAACATAACCAGATAATTGAGCTACTTTAATAAGGTCCCGTTTATTTTTTTTTAACATATAATATAAAATTTTTCTTTGACTTGGTTTAAGACCATCGCATAAACTCGGAATTGATCGTAAATTATCATAAATAGAAAAGTGAATAAGTTCTTTATTGATTAGATCTTGATAACTTACACGATTTTGTTTTGTATCTAAGTAAATGTTTTTATCATACTTACTTAACCAAACTTTACGTTTATCTGAACACTTGATTATATCTTCATTTGACTCGTCAGTTGGTTTAATTTTTACATTTTTATCCTTTTCAAAAGCTAATAAGATAGATTCGTCGCAAAGTTCATCTTTATAATAGTAATCTATTTTTAACTCGTCTAAACGTTTAAATGTTTCTTTTGCATCTTCTTTTTTTGATGTACCAAGACCTTTGAAATATCTGATTTGATAACTATTTAAATTAACACCAGTTTCCTTCCATTTAAAGTAGTCTTGTTCAGTAAAAAATTCCATTATCTTTTTACCTTTAATAGCTTTTACAATAGGTGTTCTTAATGTTTGAATATAATCAAGTTTTATTAAACTTGGCCACCAATAATGGAAAAAATTAACAAGTAAACTTTTAATATGAGATCCGTCAACATCGGAATCGGTTAATAACATTACTTTACCATAACGAAGTTCAGATGTTGTTTTATAGATATGGTCTTGTTTTAATCCAACAATTTGTTTAATGTTATTGATTTCTTCATTTCCAATTAATTGTGATATAGTAGCATCACGAATATTTAAACAGTTATGAGTGACAGTAAAATCATTGATTACAAATCTACTATTTCCATCAATTCCGATTCCAATATAATTTTCATTTTTAATTTCTTTAATTTTAATAATTCCAGTTGAATTTCGCATATTGTATTTAGTACTCGTAGAATTTTTACGTGGTAATACAGTTGGAATCATGCTTGTATCTCCTGATATTTTTATTCTATATGCTTTTGCATTCTCTCCAGAATCTTTATATGTATAATTTGTTTTTTTATCATTTAAACTAGTATAGAAACCTAAAGAACGTGATAAGTATACTATATCATCCACTAATTTTTTATGCTTAGTTGTTTGAGAAATTTCAATAGTTCCATCAGAAGCTACATAACCATCAGTATCAATAATACCAGCTAATAATTTTAATCTAATTTCTTTAGAATTAATTAAATATTCTTTTGGAATATGTTTATTTTTTACCAATTTATATTTTTCGAGTAATTTCTTCAAAGGTGCGTAACCTTTATTTCTAAAATTTTCAAGTGATGATATATGGTAAACATATTTACTATGAGACCCTTGTGTGAACTTGGCATCATTATTTTTACCCCATTCATTTAAATAATTAATAATCTCTGGATCATTTTTCCCATCGCAAGCATAACTGTAACCACTTTTACAACCATCTCCTAACCAAAGACCAAGGATATATGGATCTAATGCTACATCTTGATATTCCCAATTTACACATTCTCCTCTAATTCCTTTTAATTTTCGTTTTAATGATTCTGTTACGTTAAAATAATCTTGAATACATATATCAATAATATTATTATCATCGATATTTAATAAAAATTCTTCTAATTTTTTACGTGCTTGAATTATAACTGTATCATTCATCATATTTATATCACTTAATTTATAAGGTGTATATTTTACATCTTTATGTTTTCTTGTATAATGTTTTTTAAGACATTTAGTATTGATCATAATTTTACATTCGTTACATTGTACTTTAATTAATGTTGAAATTTCTTTTGCTTTTATATTTTTTGTTGTTTTATCCCAATAAATCGTTCTCCAATTATAATTTGATGGTACCCAGTAAATTTTTTTATGTTCTGGCATACATAATGTAAGTATATGTTCATCATTTACTTTATAACTTTCTCCCCTATCTTGGTGAACTTCATACATTTTACCATTACCTTTATACAAAGTTAATACAGTCCTTTTGTTCCCATCATCTCCAATAAGAGTATCCCCGATTTGTATATCTTTTGCCAATTTAATTTCTCCATTCCATAAAGGAATTTCTGTATCTTCTGAATTACATTTTCCTTTTAATGGAAAAACCGCATAGCGTTCTGGTCCAACAACTGATCTTCCCCACATTGCAAACGTTTTTGCTGAATCTCCTTCTGTTAAAATTAAAGTACATTGATTTGACCGTGCTGTTCCAGCCCAAAGTGCATCTTCAAGTTTAGGAATATAAATTTTATTAATTTTTTTACCATCTGTAGTACGACTTAATGCAGAAGTTTCTTTAAATTTACAAAATTCAACAATTTCATCTGTAATAGAGCTTTTATAAAGTTTATTAATAAATTGATCACTGACAGTAATTATACAACCAAAATCTTTTGAAGGTGTTGTTAATTGTTCTTTTGTTTGACTATTAAAACTTGGATTAGCTACAGTAGAACGTAAAAATACAAACAATTTGTCTTTAATAAAATTAGGTTTTAATTCTTTTAATTTTTTCTTATCTTCAAGCATTTTTTTATAACGATTAATAATTTGATAAAGAATATAATCAACATGTTTACCACCTTGAATAGTTGCATTTCCATTAACAAATGATACTTGTTCATATTGATGATAAGGTACTATAGCATATTCCCATGTATATTCTACTGTTTTACCATTATTATATTTAATACGATCAGTGTAAGATTCGTTTATAATTTTTTCATTGTCAAAAAAGTATCCAATATAATCAGTAAGTCCTTTACCATGTAAACGTTCACCATTTAAACATATTTGAACATTTGAATTAGTACAAGCAATACAATCTAATACTCGTTTTCTAATAAGAAGAATAGTATCATCTTCAAGACCAGTCATTTCAAAACGAGAGTAATCAGGAATAAAAGTAATTTTTGTGAAACTTTTTCCTGAATTATTTGTTATTTTAGGTTTTGTACGATTTTCCATATTGTCAGTAAATTCTTGAATAAAACGTCGTTTTTCATTACTGTCTATGGTTTCAATAACAAATTTTTTTGAATAAATTGCCGTACACTTTGCACCCAGACCGTTCGTACCCGCTCCAGTTCTAGTATCATTATCGTTGTAGTTGCTACCAGATAATAGATGTCCAAAAATTAATTCTGGTACATATATATTGTGTTCTTTGTGTAATACAACAGGGATACCTTTTCCATTATTCCATACGCTAATTTCTCCAGTTGACTGGTCGTAATCTATTTTAATAGTATTGACTGTTGGGTCACGAAAAGAATGATCTGTGGCATTAGTTAAAATTTCATCAAAAATTTTCATAAAACCAGGAGAATATTCAATCATTCGCTTTTTCATTTTAATAGTTCCATCTGAATTTTCATCTGCAACCCATAGTTCTTCTGTTTGTTTTTTAGTTGAACCTATATACATACCACTTCTATGCAAAACATGCTCTCTTTGTGTTAATTTTTGATATGTGTCTTCTATCAGTTTTGGCATTCTGTTAAAAATAATTAAATTATGTTTAAATTCAATTATTTTTAAAAATTTCATCACAAATGTTTATTTAACATGAATTAAAAATGTATATAATCAATATCAATAATAACAAATGATAAATATTAGGTTTAAGTGTGAAAATTTTCTTATTAAGAAAAGTTATTTCTTCTGGAAAAAGAACATTTGAACGTAAATGAGCTACAATATGATGTATGATTATACCTAATGGAATTATACCTAAATAATAAACCATTTGTTTATTTTTACATACCGGAATGATTTTTGATAAATTGAAATAATACTCTAATATAAATGCTGATATAAATGATATTGTAAGATCAAATAAAGCCATACCTGTACTTTTATTATTATAATATGGGAAATTTTCTAAATCTAATCTGTAAGATCGTAATTCAGTTAGATTCATATATGTACTTTATAAAATGTTTTTTATAAAATAAAAATGCAATTTAACTAAAATTTACCATTTGTGTTTCTTGTAAGTTGTAAATAATTTTTCTTCAAATTCATCAAAGAATTCTGTATAATTACAGATAGGACTTATATGTTTTAATTTTTAGTAAAATAAATACTTGTTATTGTATTTGGAAAAATGGTGGTTATTTTTAACTTTTTATAATTATAAAATTGAGAAGTTTGAATAAAATAATCGAGACACAAGTTATTTTTATGAGGTTTAAATGATATTGTTTTTAATGAATCATTAATAATTATATAGGCGTGTTTATCAAGTTTTTCATTGTAAATATACAACGTAGAATTATCTATAACTTTATATTGATCACCCCTATTTAATGTTTTTGTGAAATGCATAAATGTCCAGTATTTTTTGGTTACAATAATTTCAGATTTGTTTGTATTGTTTAAGTCATATTCAATAAGACCCCAAGCATTATAAGTTTCTACAGCTTGCCAATATATCCATGCTTCTGGTGATAAAGTTTTTAAATCACGGATAATGTGTTTACCAAATTCAAGACATTTTCCGAAATTATTTGATTCACCACAACCATATTCTGAAATCCAAATGTTTTTTTTTACAAACATTCTAAATATTTTTCGAATAATATTACAATCATCTAAATATAATGTCCATTTTTTATAATTTAATTTATACGAATGAACATTAACCTGATTTATTAATTTTTTTGGAGACCATAATTCCCATAATAAAGCAAATCCAACAGAAAATGAATCAGAACTTGAAATATTAATATTGTTATTTATGGCTTTTAACTTTTTAATAATTTTTCTTCTAGAAAACCAACTAAAATAACATCCTTCTTGTGTTCTATTATATGTCCAAAATGGATTACTAGGTTCATTAAATGGATCTATAGAACACACGGGAAATAATTTTATAAAATAATTATAGACGTCACTTAAAAATTGTGCATATTCTGTGTAATTTTCACTAGAGAGATTTGAAATACCAGGACGATCACAATATGTTTTTTTATTTTTAGTCATCCACCAAGGAGGACTATTTACAAAAAGTTCTACCTTATCAACACCACGTTTAATAGATTCTGACAAAATGTCTATTTGAATCTTATCATTTTTTAAATCGATATATTTTGAACCGTTATCTTTTAAACAAGGTACCATACCTCCTCGTCTCATATGTAAATCAGGATTGTTAGAATCAGTCCCACCACCGATATTATAACGTACTATATTAAGTCCTAAGTTAGCCTTATCAAAAAGAAGGTCGCATATTAAATTTTTAGTAAAGTCATCGTAATCAATGTTTGCCCACCAAGCTAAACTAGTACCCCAACCTCTAAATGTCATTAATGTTATATGTATATTTTTTTATTATGCCAAACGTAATTAATTTAATTACGTACATAAAAGTGAATTTTTTTATACCATTAATATATTAATATAAAAAATGGGAATATATTATTCAGCAGATGGATCTTCTTTTACATCTACACTAGATATACAACCTAAAACTTTTTTTAATAATGATTTAAATTTAGATATGTCAGTGTCTGATTTTATACGTGTTTGCAATGTATTAAATGTTAAAAAAAAGGATACAATTGCAGCAATAATTATTCAAAAGTGGTGGAGAAATATACAAAGCAAAAAACATACAAATACAAAAAATAAGGAAATATTTTCTATATGGAATTTGTTATGGGTTTTATAGTAATAAATATTAAATAAATAAAAACAAAATTTTATTTATGTAATAATAAAAAATATTGTGTTTACCATTTTACCATTTGTGTTTTTTATAAACGGTGTATAATTTTTCTTCAAATTCATTTACAAATTCAGTGTAATTACAAATAGGACTATTAACAAAAGATTGTCTTACATCAGCTTTTAAATTGTGTAGTTTATCTAAATTTTTAGAGAAATATACAGCTTTATTAATATATTCTTCTTGAGATGTCGTGATGTATTCATCTAATCCACAATTTTTCATAAGTGATGTTGTAACATTTTGTGAATGATAATGTCTAACATTATCGAAAATAGTTAATACAGGTACACCCATCATTAAACTTTCACAACTTGTAGTTGTTCCTGAATAAGGAAATGTGTCTAAAGCAATATCTATTTTATTATAATCTGGAAGATGTTCAGTATAAGTATCAGAATATGGTAAAATTATGACTCTTTCTAATACTGATTTATCTTTAAATGTATCTAAAAATTGTTTTCTTAATTTTGGTGTTAAAAATTCTTTAGTTTTAATAACAAATCTGGCATTAGGAATAGCTTTAAGAATTTTTTCCCAAACACCTATAACCATTGAATTAATTTTATTATATCTATTAAATGACCCAAATGTAATGTAACCATTTTTAACAAATGGCTGTTCAGTTAGTTCTGGAATGTTTTCAATACCCATACTTGGAGTATATGCTAAAAATGTTTTATCCATAAAAATAAACTTTTCTTGATAATATTTTTGTGATCGTTCACTATCACAATATTTATCTGTAATTCTATAATCCATTGATCGAATACCACTAGAATTTGGGTATCCACAATAACTAATTTGAATTGGTGCTGGTTTTAAAACAAATGTGTCTAATCTATTATCACCAGTATGTGCAGACATATCAAACAAAATATCAATGTTGTCCTTTTGAATACGCTTTTTAAAATCTTCATTTGATAAGTTTTTAACAACAGCCCAATTGCATTTTGGAAACATACCTTTTAATTCTACTATTTTAACTGAATAACATGTAACATTAAATAAATCATAATTAATGTATTTCAAAATACTATGTAGGAAATATGCAACGGGATGACAAATAAAATCTCCAGAAACAAATCCTATATTAATTTTGACATTTGATTTAATTAAATCTGTTCTAGATTTAGAGTTTAAGATTTCCGTTTTAACTTTATAATCTGGGCAACCTACACGATAATCGTCTATTACAACAGGATAAATTTTGTTAATTGCTTTATGAATTCTTGCAATATACATTGGATCTTCAATTAAATGAGAAATATAATTAGAATCGAGTAATTTATTTTGATAAGCTAAAGATAATCTCGGTTTATATTTTAAAGCTTGATTATATCCTTCAATTGCACCAATAAAATCACATTCATAACATTTTGCAAGACCCATATTCATATACATACTTGCTATAAGCATATCTTTATCAACAGAAATATGAGCTCTTTTATAATTTTCAATACCTCTCATATAATGTTCTATAGCTTTATCGGTGAATCTTAATTCTGTATAAACAACACCAATTTGATTATTAACATCTGGATCTAAAGGATCAATATCATATGCTAAATTAAAATAATAAAGTGCTGTGTTTCTATCTTGAATTGTAAAATAAACACTTCCAATACCATTTAAACATTTTACTTTAAATTGTTTTAAAACACTTGATACTTGATCGTCTTCTTTTTTATTTTCCAATTTACAATTTGCTAATAATAAATCAAGGATGCCTATAGCTAATTTATAATGATATACACTACTATCTAATTTATTATTTCTATGATACATAAATCCAAGATTATAATGTAATTGATAATCACAAGGATCAACTACCAAAATTTGATTAAGAAGAGCAATATTTTCTTCAGCATTAGGGTTAAAAATAGTTAAATACAAGAATACTAATTTAAATAATTCTTTTGCACTTTTATGAAATGGTTCTAAATTTAAAGTTTTTCTTAAATGAGCAATGACAATATATAATGTATTTTTTTCATTTGTATTAAAATTACTTCTATTATTATAAAGACCTACTGTTCTTGTTAATAATTCTGCACTAATATAATATGTAGTTTTAATTTCTTCTTTATATCTATCTATAACAAAAGGATTTAATTCATCTAAATATTTTATTAAAACATTACATCTTTTAATACATTCTATATACTTATCATTATCTATTCGTTTTTCATTTGTTAATATTTGTTGAGCACTTTCATAAAGTTGTTTTAAATCTTTATTTTCAGATAAATATGTTTCAATATCATTTACAGTTTGTAAAAATGTAGAATTATTTGTTTCAGTTGATGTCATTTTAATTAACTTTAGTTTAAAAAATATTTTTTTTAACGTAATTACTTTTATAAAAAGTAATATCAAAAAGGGCTCGCGCCTGCAACGTCGTTGGTTGCGTTATTATTTAAAAAATGAATTTAAATACAAGTTTTATTATATATACATGAGTAATAGAGACTTAAAATGGTATCGTAATAGAGTTAAGATATTACTTGCTAAGCCTCAGCCCCCCCAGCGCTCCGCGGAATGGTTTAAATCTAGAAATACTAGAATAACAGCAAGTGAGGCGGCTAGTTGTTTATATAAATCTAAATCTACTTGTGAAGCATATGTTAACGAATTCGATATTCAGAATTTTAAATACAAAGATACAGAACAATTAAATCATTATGAAACACGAGAAGATTATATTATAAAGAAATGTGCTGCATTTAATGGTGAAAATGTATTTAAGGATTCTATATATACTTTATGGGGGAAAAAATATGAAGAAGTTGCAAATAGATTATATTGTCAATTAAATAATACAACTGTTATAGAATTTGGATTAGTATCTCATCCTAGATTAAAATGGCTTGCTGCTAGTCCAGATGGTATAACACCAGATGGTATAATGTTGGAAATAAAATGCCCAAAAAGTAGAAAAATAGACGAAACATGTATACCTATTCAATACTATATACAGACACAGATACAAATGGAAACGTGTGACTTGGATTTTTGTGATTTTTTCGAGTGTGAAATAGATGAATTAGAAACAGAACAGCAATTTATTGATCAATCAGTAGATCCAAATTATCAGGCAAAAGGTATTATTTTTCAAATAAAAGATTCTGGACCAGATCCTAAATTCATTTATCCTACGTTAGAAATAACGACAACAGAAAGTTATATTAAATGGAAAAATGATTTACTTGTTGAAAGAAATGACATCTTTCCTATTTATTTTTTTGTAAAAAAATATTATAATCAAAGAATTACGAGAAGTAAACAGTGGTTTGCAAATGTAAAAGATGAAATTAAAAGAACATGGGACTTAGTTAGAAGATTACAAGAAGACAAAACGGAATTTGAAAAATATAAAGATTCTATTCACATGATAAAAAGTAAAAAATTTTATGAAAAATATCATCAGACTGAATGTGAAATATATGATGACGATTCTACTTATATATTTAACGAAGAATCTACGTCAATTGAAATGGACATAGAAGACACTGAAAACATAAAAATAAATGAAACAGTTTGTTTGATTGATTAATTTAATTATATTTATTTTATAGGTATAATTATATGATAAGTATTAAATTATTTAATGAAGCTCAGAAAAAAAGACGTCAAACTTTATACGAATTAATATTTAATAAAAAAGTCACGATATCATCAATTAAAAAACATTTAATTGTATTTTTAGAAAAATCAAAAGACAAAAACATTAAACGAAAAATTAAAAATGATTTAGAATTTTTAAATCATCAGTTTACATTTAGGAAACAGAGTTCTGTTAAAAAAAGGAGTCTTGGTAAACGTAAAAGTTCTTTAAAAAAACTATCTGGTGGATTTAAGTTTCCAAGAAAATGGAGTAAAAGTTATTGTAAAAAAATGTCATGTAAAAAAATGGGATTTTCACAGCGTTCTAGTTGTAGACCATATAAAAATTGTTACAAGTAAGTAATAAAAAAAAAAATTATATTATATATTATTAAGATAGATAATATAATGGAAACACCAAGATTTTATATTAATCCTTTAACAGGTAGAATGATAAAATCTACAGCTAAAATTTTTAAAAAATTAAAAAGGGAAAAATATGTTATAGATAAACATAAATGTTTATATAATATTAAATCTGCTGAAAGATGTTTTAATAAATTATTTAAATTATATCCTGATATAGTTTATCCATCATCTAATTTTATAGATATACCAAAAACATATAAAAGAGGTTCAATAAGAGCTTTTATTGGTGATAAAAAAAAGTTAAATGGATATATAGATAAAACTGGTAAAAAATATAAATTACAAAAAAATATAAAAAGTATAAAAAATATTAAACGAGTTCCAATTGTAAAGGACTTGAATGATAATCTTAAAAATATAGTTGATAAGTTACCAGAAATTGATAATTTACAACAGAAAATAGTAGAAGATCAAATAAAATATGACAAACCAATAAAACGTATAGATGATATTAATATTATTTTTAATCCATTACAAAATGATTTTGTATCTGTTAATAAAAAAATAAACAAAGAAGAAATACAAAATATATTAGAAATAGTTAATGGAGAATTAATCCCTAAAAAATTAATACCTATTAGTAAAGATTTTGATTATGCTGGAATTATAAAAGACAATGAAAATATATATGGATTAGTAGATACATCAAATCAAATTAAACGTTTTGATAAACCAGTAAAAATTAAATATAAAGAACAAAAACGTGATATAGAAAAATCAGATACAATATCTATTCCAGAAAGTTTATTAAAAACTCAAGAATCAGAATCAGATATAATATCACCTTTATCAGATGTTACTTTATCAGATGTTACTTTATCAGATGTTACTTTATCAGATGTTACTTTATCGGAGCCTACCTCTACACCTAGTCTATCAGAGACTACACCTAGTCTATCAGAGCCTACATCTACACCTAGTCTATCACCTACTTTATCAGATGTTACTCTAGTAGAGCCTACATCTACACCTAGTCTATCACCTACTTTATCAGATGTTACTCTATCAGAGCCTACACCTACACCTACACATACTTTAGTAGAGGCGAGTCCTATTTTGTCAGATGCTACTTTAGTAGAAAATGAAATAGAGAATGAATATATAGAAAGTTTACCAGAGGTTGAATTTATAAAAACGGATGATGTTAAAATAATGGAGGATAAATTAGTTGAATCTCCAATTGTAGAAAGTGAAGCTGTAATTAAACAAATTAAATGTTTAGATGGATCTCAATGGGATATTAATGAGAATAGGTGTATTTCTTGTGATAAATATGGTTTAGTTTGGGATGCAGAATATCGATCTTGTAAAATTATGTTAAAAGATACTATAAAGAAAATAATAAAAACGGGTGATGAAATTGATTCAGTTAGGATAGGATTAAAAATAGTAACTGATAATAAAGATAAAATATTGGGGTATTTAGAATAAATTTTTTTAAAAGTTTATTATAAGTAAAATGGATTCTAAATCTATTGTAGAATATATAAAAAAAAATTATCCCAAGATTGTATTTGAACCAATACAATTTGAAAAGTCATTAAATAGGGCTTTAGGATTTATAATTACAGATGATAAATTAGTAATAGGTTTTATTAATAAAAATGGAGTGATGTGCAAATTAATAAAGCCAATTGATTTAAATAATTTATCAAATACAACTTTTATAAAATTGATAGAATCTTTACCATTTTTAAAAGGGTTTACAGAAAAAGATAAGGACAGAATACTTAGAATATTTTCAAATAAAAATGAAGAAAAACAAAGTGATGTTAAAGAAAAACAAAGTGATGTTAAAGAAAAACAAA
>Ga0102865_1000107_pt1 | contig 24392 bp, 1 predicted proteins | sample Colrivmet1449C02_FD_78440 | JGI IMG/M metagenome (GOLD analysis project Ga0102865, IMG submission 78440) | Estuarine microbial communities from the Columbia River estuary - metaG 1449C-02 | ecosystem: Environmental > Aquatic > Marine > Intertidal zone > Estuary | place: USA: Columbia River...
GGTTCAAGACCGCCCAGAACGCCGTCCTCTACGAGAACCGCGAGTGGGTCGAATATCTCTGCGACCGTATCCCGCTCAAGCGCCCTGGCGCGCCGGACGACCTCGCCGGCCCGGTGGTCTTCCTGTCTTCATAGGAGAGCCGTTACGTCACCGGCCAGACCTTGTTGGTTGACGGGGGCATCAGCACGGGTGCTACTCGTGCCACGGTCGCCCCGCCGAAACCCTGATACCCTGACGCCATGCTTTACGCCCTGCTCGCCATCGCCGTCCTGGTCCTGTTGGTGACCTGGCTGAAGCTCAACCCCTTCATCGCGCTGCTGATCAGCTCGCTGACGCTGGGGGCCATGGTCGTGGCCACGTCCGGGACGCTGGCCATGACGGAGGTCCTGGAGGCCTTCCAGACGGGCTTCGGCAGGACTTTGGCGGGCACCGGCTCGATCATCGTGCTCGGGGTCGTCTTCGGTAAACTCCTCGCTGAATCGGGCGGGGCAGGGGTGCTCGCCAAGCAGTTCATCCGCACCCTCGGGCCTTCCCGCATCGGCCTTTGCATTATCCTGCTGGCCCTCTGCGTGGGCATGACGACCTGGTTCGCCGTCGGCCTGCTGCTCATCCTTCCGATCGTCATCACTCTCGCCAAGGAGACCGGTAAGCCGTTCCTCCTGCTCGTCCTGCCGCTGCTCTCATTCCTGTCCGTCATGCACGGCTTGATGCCGCCGCATCCCGGTCCCGTCATCGCGATCAAGGAACTGAATGCCAGCATGGGTATGGTCATCATCTGGGCGCTGGTGCTGGGGATTCCCGTCGCCGCCATCGCCGGTCCGTTCTTCGCGCGGCTCGCGGTCAAGCGGGTCGACGTCGCCACGCCGGAGTTCACGCCGTCGGTGTCCGCCGGCCAGACCTTGCCGACGTTCGGACTGACGATCTTCACCGTCCTGCTGCCGGTCATCCTGCTCCTGAGCGGCACGGTCGTGGAGGTGCTGGCGAAGAGCCACGGGGCGCAGGAATATTTCAAGGAGAATGGCCTGACCCCGCCGGAGCTCAGTCTCTGGGGCAAGATCTTCCTCTTCATCGGAAACCCCGTTATCGCCCTGCTTTTATCGGTGCTTTTTGCGATGTGGGCGTTCGGCAAACGTTGCGGACGGAGCGCCGGGGAGCTCCTGAAATTCTCCGAGCAGAGCGTGTCGGGCATCGGCATGACGCTCATCCTGGTCGGCGCCGGCGGCGGCTTCGCGCTCGTCATGCGCACGGCCGGCGTGGACAAGCAGCTCGCCGAACTCGCGGCCTCCGCGGGCCTGCCGCTCCTCGTCTACGGATGGCTCGTCTCGGCCTTCATCCGCGTCGCCACCGGCTCGGCGACCGTCGCGATCACCGTCGCTTCCGGCTTCATCGCGCCCGTACTCGCCGCGCATCCCGGCACCAGCCCGGAGCTCATGGTCATCTCCATCGGCTGCGGCTCGCTCTTCCTCTCGCACCTCAACGACAGCGGCTTCTGGATGGTCAAGGAAGCCCTCGGACTGACCGTCGGCCAGACTTTGCGCACCTGGACGATCACCGAGACCCTCATCGGATTCTCGGGCCTCGGCATGGCGTTGCTCGCCGAGCAGGTCCTTAAACTGATCGGGTAGGGTCAGCACTGCGTGCTGACCTAGTTTGTCTTGGTAGGGTCGGGACCGCGTCACGACATAGCGCTGCTCTGGGCTGTTCTTAGTTCTTGGTTCGTCGTTCTTCGTTAATTCAGGATACTGTCTCGAGGTAGGGTCAGCACTGCGTGCTGACCTAGCTGCGTCGGGTTGGGCTGAGTGGATCACGGAATCGATGACAGATGACGGATGACAGATGACAGAGGGCTGAATCGATCACGGAGGACTGAATGGAGGACTGAATGGAGGACTGCGTTGAGGACTGAATGGAGGGCTGAATGGAAAAGCCCCGCCACCAGTCACCCGGGGCTGCCACCGGCCACCTGAAGTGGGGCGATGACTGAATCGATGGTTGGGTCGATGACAGAGGACAGAGGGTCGATTTCCCGAACCCGAACCTGAACCTGATGATCCGAACCTGGGTCCCGATGGCCGAGACCTGAGACCTGAAAATATGCCCCCAGCCAATCATCCGGTCTCCCTTTGCTCGACTGTATTCCCAGCCGCCAACACCTGCCGTGGGTAGGGTCGGGACCGCGTCACGACATAGCCTGCATCGGGTAGGGTTGAGCGCCCTCGCTCAACCGCGGCTGACCAAGGGTGGTCAGCCCTACCTCGAGACCCCGGCCAATCATCCGGTCTCCCTTTGCTCGACTTTATTCCCAGCCGCCAACACCTGCCGTGGGTAGGGTCGGGACCGCGTCACGACATAGCTGGGATGGGATAGGGCAGGGGGCTGGCGTCCCTACCCCTGCCCCTACCCCTCAAAGATTTTTGCTCAGTTTCGGTCTAATTGATTAAAAGGGATGTGAATAACTTTTAAACGACATAAAATGCCTATAAAATCATTTAAACAGTCATTTAATTGGATTAATGAGCGAAATTTACTTATTTTTGACAAATAAATACTAACCCTGATCGGAGAGCAGGATTTTCACCTATTCGAGCCGAAAAAGGGACAAATTCGATTGTGCCGATAGGGGCTTCACCCCAAGATTTCCTTATCCCCAATTGATGCCACCCCCCGGTGGCCTCCCCACAATTCTATTCTAATGAAAAGTTCGAAGTCTCGTCCCCTCTTTTCGCGCGCCTCGCTCATGGTCGCTGCGACCCTTCTCGCCGTGGGCACGCCCAAGGTCGCGCGAGCCGCGAACTTGTTCTGGGACACCACCAGTGGCGTCGCTGGTCTCGGCGGCACCGGCGCCTGGGATACGACCACGGCCAATTGGTTCAACGCGGGCGGCGCGACCACCACGCTCGGTGATCAACCGACCATTGCCAGCTCGTTCACGCTCAATGACGTGGCGTATTTCGCCGGCGCCGTCGGCGGCAGCAATGTCGTCACGTTGGGTGAAGCCATTACGATCGGCGGACTGAATTTTTCTGGTTGGAATTCGTATGAAATCGCCGGCGCATCGGCGCTGACTTTGGCCGCTCCTACCGGGGCTCCCGTGCAGCCGGTCGTGAGTGTGGCCCTGGGGTCTCGGGTCACCGCCACCGCCAAGATTTCGGGCAACCAAGGCTTGCTCAAGACTGGCAACGGTACGCTCGTCCTCGCCAATGCTGGCAATGATTTCACCGGCGATCTGCTGATCCGCGGCGGCGCCGTGGTCGTGACTTCGTCCGCCCAGCTCGGCTCGGGCACGGGACCGGTGATGATCCAAGGCATGAGCAATACCGGCAACCCGGGCTTCAGCGGCGGCTCCCTTGTCATCCAAGGCGGCATCTCCGGCATCAACGTCACCCGCGAGATCTCCGCTTCCGGTCGCGGTCCCGGTGCGGCTAACGCTTCCGGCGCCATTCTCTCCGTCGGCAACAACAACTTCACCGGTGGCGTCACGATGGGCTCCGGCTCGGAAACGCGCTTCCACGCCACGCCCGGCATCACGACCATCTCGGGGGATCTTGCCCTCGGCTCCGGCAACGTTTCGTTGTTCTACGGCGACGGTAATTTCATCATCTCCGGTAAGATCGTCTCCTACGACGCGGGCCAGGATCGTCTTTACAAGGAAGGGTTGACCTACGCCACCTCGCTCTGGATTCAGGGCGACCAGAATCGTTTCAACGGTCAGGTGCGCGCTGGCTCCGGTTGGATCCGCGTGACCGATCCGACCAACCTCGGCCTCAACCGCACCTCTCAGAACGTCGACTTCGTCAACGGCGGTCTCGAAGTCCGCACGGCCCTGAACAACTGGAGCGACCGCAACTTCCACTTCCGCAATAACGCCAGCGGCAGCCTGTTCATCGACCACGGTCTCGGCGATGCTTCCGGACCCTCGGCTGCCGTCGGTCAGACCATCACTTTCGGCAACCTCTCCAAGGGCGGTGGCGACAATGTCACCAATTACAATTTCAGCGGTCGCAATGGCTACGGGGCCACGTTCACCGGCTACGGCAACTTCATCGGCACCACCCTTGGCGGTGCCGCCGGCAATTTCGGCGACTTCAACGTCAACACCAACCTCTCCGGCCTGCTCACCCTGAGCGGCGACCTCTGGCGCACGAACACCACCAACGCCCGCACGCTCACCTTCCAAGGTTCCGGTGATACCTTGCTGACCGGCAGTATCATCACTTCCGGTGGCGCGCATCGCTTCACCAAGTCCGGTCTGGGTCAGGCCACGCTGCAAGGCGTGCTCGGCGCCTACACCGGTCTGACGCAGATCAGCCAAGGCACCTTGGTGGTCGCTGGCCTCGGCTCGCTCGGTACCACTTCGGCCATCAACATCGGTAACGCCACGACGACTGCCGGCACGCTCACTTACACCGGCCCGGCCGCCACTCTGTCGACGCCGATCCTGCTCAACGGCACCACGGCTAACGCTTACCTCAATTCCAGCGGCACGGGTCCTCTCACCATCAACGGCGCCATCACGGCCCTCGCCGGAACCAAGACCTTCGTCCTTGGCGGCACCAACACCGGCGACAACACCATCAACAGCCAGCTCCCGGCCGCGACGACCAATCTGCAGAAGATCGGCGCCGGAACTTGGGTGATCAGTCCTGCCCCTGCGACCACTCCGGGTAACCTCCTCACCGGCACCACCACTGTCTCCGATGGCGTGCTCAAGCTGCTGGAAGTCAGCACCAACTTAGATATCCTCCCTGACTCCGCCGCCGTCATCTTTGACGCGGAGTCCTTCCGCTATTCGGCCGGCGGCACACTGGTCTACCAGGGGGCGCCGACTGTCGGCTCGCTCGAGACCGTGGGCACGCTCACCCCGACGGCTGGTTCCGCTCGGGTCCAGGTGCTCCCCGGCGTCGGTGGCACCGCTGCCCTGACCTTCGGTTCGTTGGGTACCCGCGGCGCTGGCGCCACCCTCGATCTTTCCGTCCCCGCCGGAGGTTCGGTCATCTTCTCGACCGCACCTGCCTCTAATAATGGTATCGTCGGCGGCTGGGCCACCTTCAACGGCGTCAACTGGGTCGTACCCGGACCCGCCCTGTCTGCCGCCACCGCGCTCTCTTCTTATACGCCGATGGCCGCTTCCGGCCTCTCGACGACCGCCAATTACCTTTCGACCGCCGATTTCGGTGTGACCGGGGCGGAAACCGTCAACTCCTTGAAGCTCGCGGGCGCCCAGACGCTCACTTTGGGCGGAATCCTGACCGTCAGTTCTGGCGGGGTGCTCTTCGATAATAGCACTGGTGCGGCCACCATCACGGGCGGCACCCTCGGTGCCTCGGCCTCCGAAGTCATCATCCACACCGGCGGTTCGACCGCGGCGAACGCGCTCACCGTGGCCTCGTTCATCTCGGGCGGAGCCGGTTCGGTCACCAAGTCCGGCAACGGCACGCTGATCGTCAGCGCCGCCAATACCTTCACCGGCAGCGTCAACGTCAATGCCGGCACCTTGCGTCTTTCCGGCGCCCTGGCCGCCATCGGCTCTGGTCAGACTAGCACCACGCTCCTGAATCTCCGTCAGGACGCGACCCTCGACCTCAACGCAGCCGGATCCTCCGTCTCGAATTGGACGGGCGCGGCCAACGCGGCCCGTATTTCGATCGGGGCTCTCGTCGGCTCGGGTTCCGTCGTCAATACCAACGCCTCGCCGGCCATCCTCAATCTCGGCAACGGCGGAGCGAACGGCACCTTCACCGGTTCGATCAACCAGGCCGCGGGCGCGATCACCCTCGTCAAGAACGGCGGCGGCACGCAGTCCATCGTCGGAGCGAATAACTTCACCGGCGCCACCGTCATCCGCGGAGGCACCCTCGCCGTCACCTCGCTCGCCAACATCGGCCAGGACTCCGGCCTCGGCGCGGGCGACGCCACCAGCGCCACCACCAACGCCGCGTCGCTCATCTTCGACGGCGGCATCCTGCTCTACACGGGATCCGGCAACAATTCGTACGACAACCGTGTCCAGAACATCTTCCAGACGACCCAGACTCCGTCCGTCTCGATCGACCGCCTCTTCACGCTGACCGCCTCCGGCGGCCAGATCCAGGTCAACGGAACCTACGGTAACAATGTCCTTGGTGGCCGAACCGAGAATAACGCCGCCCTCGTCTTCGCCAACACCGGAGCCATCCAGTATACTGGTGTGATCCCTGCAGCCAGCACGGTCACGCTGACCTTGGCCGGCAATTCCACCGGTGATAATCGTATCAATCTGCAGCTCATCGACCCGGTCGGAGCCAAGCTTTCCATTTCACGTTCGGGCTATACCGCCAACTGGACCCTCGGCAACGCGAACAACTCCTACTCCGGTGACACGATCGTCTCCGGCGGCGCCCTCGTCACCGGCCGCGACGGCGCGGGACTCTCGGCGAATTCCAACCTGTTCTTCCAAGACTGGGGTGGCGTCTATGAAACCAGCGGTACCTTCAACCGGCCGCTCGGCACCGGACCCGGTGCTTGGCGCGCGAAGCCGACTCACGGCCTCGCCGGCTTCTCGGCCGCTAACGACCGTCTTGTCGTCGATTGGACCGGCCTTGCCAATCCGATCTGGGGCAACGCCACCGCCACCGCAAACTTCCTCCGCGGCGGTTCGCTCAGCCTGAACTCGGGCACCTCGATCGCCGACCTCGAGATCCGGGGTGACTTCCAGATCGCCGTCACGACCGCCGCCACGGCATTGCCGCTGGCTCTCCGCGGCAACACCGACGTCCGCCTTACTTCCGGAACCACCGCCAACCTCGCCGTCGGTCAGCTGATCACCGGCACGGGTATTCCGGCCGGCACTTACATTTCTTCGATCGCGACCGACACCCAGTTCTACATCAGTCAGAACGCGACCGCTGGCAACGGCACCACCCCTTCGAACATCACCGACGGTGCGGTGACAGCCAGTGGCTGGCGTGACCTGATCGTCGCAGACAACGGCAATACCGGTCTCGATTTCGCGACCATCTCCGGCGTCATCGGCGGCGCCGGTTCGCTCGGTAAGCAGGGCGGGGGCACCCTTTTCCTGACCGGCCTGAGCACTTACACCGGTAAGACTGTCCTGCGTGATGGTAACCTCGTGGTCACCTCCATCGGCGCCGCCGGCGCCGCGGCGACCAACCTTGGATCCAACCTCTCCGGCAGCGTCCTCGAGATCGGTAATCCGTTCAACGGCCAGTCTCCTTCGCTCACCTACGTGGGCTCCGGCGAGACCGTCACCCGACAGATCGTCCTGACCGGCACCACGGGCTCCCGCCGCATCTACTCCAGCGGATCCGGCGCGCTCGTCCTGACCAACGTAGCCAATAATACGGCCGCTACTTCCAGTCCCAACGCCGCCGCCCAGGCCAAGACCCTTGAGCTTCGTGGTACGAATACCGACATGAATATCGTGTCCTCCCAGCTGACCAATGAAGTCGGCGGAGGCGCGGGAGCCCTCACCGTGGCCAAGTATGACGGTGGCGTCTGGGTGCTCAATCCGACCACGGCCAATACGTTCAGCGGCGGCCTGCTCGCCGGCGGCGGCATGCTCGGCCTCACCGCTAACGGCATCGGTTCCATCGGCACCATCCGCCTCGCCAATGGCGGCATCTTCGCCTACGGCGGTCCGCTCAACGTTTCGAAGGCTATCCAGCTCGATAACAACTCTACCGCGATCTTCGGCGGCCTGCACGCCATGACCTTCACGGGAAGCGTCACCAAGGCGGGCGGTGCCAATGACCAGACTTTCTCCAACAATATCGAGGGCGGACAACTCCTGACCATCAACGGGAACTTTGTAAACAGCGAGAATCCCACCAGCATTTCGACTCGTATTGTCTATATGCGTGGATTCGGTTCCACGGTCTGGAACGGCAGTATCGCGGATAATTCCAACGTATCCGGTGGCACGCGCGGAGCCCGGACAGAAATGCGTTTCGCGATCGCGCCCGAAGCCTATTTCGAGATGTCCGGTGCGGCGAACACTTACACCGGCGACACGATCCTCGAGCAGGGCACCCTGCGTCTCTCCAAGGCCACCGCCCTCGGCGCCAGCAAGCGCCTGCAGCTCAATGGCGGCCGCATCGAAGCCACGGTGGCCCAGACCTTTGCCGGCACGGATGCCGCCGGAGGCGTCATCTTCAACGGCAACCCCGTCACCTTCGGTGGCAGCCAGTCCTTCACGTTCAACGGCACGTCGGTCAACTGGGGCAGCAACCGCTGGATCTTCAACGAGCTCAGCGGCGGCGCCCAGCTCAACTTCGGCGCCTTCAATATCTCCAACGACGGTTCGGGTCGCATCTTCGTCACCGGCGGCGCCGGCACGACGAACTTCACCGGCGCCGTGGTCAACGGCAGCACCGCCACGACCGGACAGATCTACCACCGCGGCACGGGACAGCTCAATTTCACCGCGGCCAACACCATCACCACGCTTCTCATGGAGAGCGGTTCCGCCACTATTTCCGGCGCGGGCTCCTTCAACTCCCTTAACGTTGCTGCTGGCAACGGACTGATCCTGCGTGGTGCTCCGACGGTCACGCTGGATAACAACGGCACCTCCCTTGCCACCCGACTGGGCGACACCTCCGGCTTCACGATGGAGGGAGGTACCTTCAATTATATCGCCAACGCCGCCGGTACCAACGAGTCGACCGGCATCGCCCGTTTTTACGGTAACGCCAAGATCACCCAGACTGGCGGCGCTTCGACGCTGACCTTCACCCACACCACGGCTGGAATCCCCGCCCTCGACTTCGCGCTCTTCACGGATCCGCGCGGCGCCCTGGACGTCAGCGGTACCGCCGACCTGGGTAACACCCGCAAGCTCGTCTTCACCGCTCTTCCCTCGGGCTTCCAGCCCAAGTTCCTCGTCGGCGACGGCAAGTTCGGCGCCTACTCCGCCACGAACGGTGTCGTGGAATTCACCGGCTACTCCGCCGCGACTTCCCTTGGCGCCTCGGCCTTCGGCGACGTCCTCCGCGTTGACAATGCTTTCGGCGCGGATGACCTCACCGTCGACCGCACGCTCCGCGGCCTCGCCATCACCGACACCAGCATCCGGAACGTCGGCGCCACGCAGGCTGCCACGCTCACCGTTTCCTCGGGTGGCATCCTCGCCGCGGGTGGCGTCACGCACGTCCTGTCCGTTCCGCGTCTCAATTTCGTCGTCGTGACGCCGCCTTCGATGTCTACGGCAGCCACGGGCAACGTCATCACCGTCGGCGATACCTCCCGTCTCGCCGTCGGACAAGTCGTCTCGGGCGCCAATATCCCGGCCAACAGTTTCATCACGGAGATCATCAACGGCACCACCGTCCGCATCAATAACCCGACCACGGTCGCCGGCGCCGGCACCTCCCTCACCGCCTCGGCCCCCGCCTTCTTCAACGTCGCCACCGGCACCTCCTTGGACGTCCAGGGCGCCCTCGTGTCCAATTCTGCGATCATCAAGGCCGGCGCCGGTATCATGATCCTTTCTGCCAAGCAGTTCACCGCGGCCAATACCACCGTGCTCGAGGGTACGCTCCGTCTGGCGGCAGGCGACAGCACCTTGTTCGGCGGCGCCGGTACGATCCTCAACGTCGAGCGCAAGGGCACCTTGGACCTCGCTGGTAATTCCCTGTATGCGGCGAGCATGCGTTCGCTCGGCTCGCAGGCGGGCGCCGGCGGTACGATCAATAACTCGTCCGCCACGACCGCCACGTTCGCCTTCTCCTCTACCGGTGACTTGAGCTTCTACGGCTCGATCGCGGGCAACGTGAATGTCGCCCGTCTGGCGGGTTCCTCCGGCGTCTTCCTCAGCTCGGCCCAGACCTATACCGGAACCACTTTCTTCAGCGGTTTCCGGACCGTCATGCGCGATGAGGCGTCGATCCTCAACACCTCAGCCATCACGATCGCCTACGGTCGTCTGCAGATCGCTAACGGAGATAACTCCAACGTCCAGCTGCTTAATCGCATCAGTGATACCGCTCCTGTCACCCTGCTGGGCGGTTCGCTCTTGTTGCAGGGGCTCGTCAATACCTACTACTCCGAGCGCATCGGCGCTGTCACCCTCGCCGAGGGCGATAGCGACCTCCAGATCACCGGCAGCGGAAGCGCCTTCTGGCGCGCCGACCTGCTGGCGCCCTCCCTGGCCCGTAATCCAGGAACGACCGTCAACTTCCTCGGCTCCGGCCGCCTGGGACAGCCCGAGCTTGCGTCCCGCATTCTTTTTGACACCCCGATCGTCCCGGTCTCCCGTGGCCTCATCGGCGCGTGGGCCATCGCCAACAGCGAACACTACGCCGCGTACAATCCGGTGACTGGCGTCGGTATCATCGGCGACGGCGGTTTCGCCGGTTACGACGCCGATTTCGGCGCGGGTAAGTTCACCCAGCTCGTCGCTCAGCCCGACGTCTTGGCCTCCTACGGTTCCAACGCCGTCACGACCCTCGCCGCCGGACCGACCTCGGCCGGTATCCTGCGTTTCGCGGGCGACGCCCATCACCAGCTGGCTTTCGCCTCTTCGTCCGACGTCCTGACGCTCGGCCTCGGTGGCGTGCTCCGTAGCGCGAACAACCGTGCGGTCTCCGTCGGCACTACCGCCGTCCGCGGGGTCCTGACTTCTTCGCTGCCCGAGCTGATCGTCTATAGCAACAACACCGCCACGCAGAACTTCACGGGAGCCTCCGCTAACGCCATCGTCCTCGGTTCGACGACCATCACGCTCGACTCCGTCGCCGGCACCGCCGGCGTCTATCCGGGCATGACCGTGTCCGGCACAGGCATCGTGGGCGGGGCCTACGTCCGCTCCGTCGATCCGGTCACCAATACCGTGGTCATGAGCGTGCCCGCCACCGCGACGGCCGCCGCCGGCACCTATGCTTTCGGCGCTTCGAACATCGTCATCAATTCCGTCATCCGTGATGCCGCCCTCGGTTCGCCTCTCACCTATGTCAAGGCCGGCGCGGGTATCCAGGTCCTGACGGCCCAGAATACTTTCACCGGAGGCACCGTGGTCAATCAAGGAGACCTGCATGTCAATCCCACCGGAACGACCACCGTCGTCATCCCCGCCGGAGGCATCGTCGTCAACGGTGGTAACGGCGGCCAGGGTGTCACCTCGGTCTTCGTGAACGCCGCGGGGGCCGTCGACTCGACCAACTCGGTCACCCTTAACGGCACCGCACGCTTCAACTTCGCGCAGGACACCGTCAACACCCTCTCCTCTGTCGTGCTTAATGCTCGCGGCGGGGAGTTCGGCAACTTCCGCGGCCTGCTCAATGTCGGCGTCAACTCGATCCTGAACCTGACGGGCTCCACTCCTTTCACCGCCACTTCGAACAATCCTTACCTTGTCTCCGAAGTCTCCAACGGACGTATCATCCTCACCCCCGGTGCCAAGACCTTCGACATCGACGGCGTGAAGGCCCCGGGTTCGTCGTCGATCCTTACCGACGTCTTACCTTCGCTCCACATCTCGTCGATCCTCACGGGAACCTCCGTGTCCGTGACCAAGACCGGCAACGGTTTGCTGCAGCTCTCCGGAGCCAATGAGTTCACGGGCGGACTGACCGTCAGCGACGGCGGCATCATCGTGAGCGCCAGCAGCACTCCGACCCAGGGCGGCAACGGCCTGCTGGGCGGCCCGCTCGGCACCGGCACCGTCACCATGGCGTCGGGAACGCGCCTGCTCGCAGGCGCCGGAAACTTCCAGGTCGGCAACGCCATCACCTTCCAGGGAGTCCCGCGGTTCGCCGCTCTGGAGGCCGGCACTCCTCGTACCCTCACGCTCAATGGCACGATCACCGGACTGCCCAATGGCACGCCGGAGATCAACATCGCCAGTCCGTGGGTCACCGTCGCCCTGCGCGGCGTCATTCCGAACATCGCCAACATCTCGGCCTTCAACAAGACCGGCCTCGGCACCCTCGTCTTCAACGCCAAGGATTACGCCGGCGCCTTCAACGCCACTGCGCTTGGCAACTCGTCTTCCGTCTCCCTGCTGCACGACGGCAGCGGCAATTCCGCCCCCGAGGCGATCATCCTGCCCGGCGCCGTCGTCTTCGACGAAGGCATCGTGCCGAACATCGTCGTCGACCGCGCCGGCGGGACCTTGCCTTACGGTCAGGCCGCCAACAAGACCATTCAGGCGGCCTCGATCACGAACCTGAACCTGGGTCTCGTCGTTACCAACCTCAACAGCTACGGCCTCGTCGTCGCCGATGCTTTCTCGCCTGCCGCGGGCGTCACCTATCAGGTGGCCAACGCGACCCAGTCGATGTTCACGCCCGGCCTGCGCATCAACGGAAAGATCAGCGGATCCAACGGACTCACCAAGACCGGCAACGGCACCCTCGCGCTCGGCAACGCCGCGAATGACTTCACCGGCGACGTGGTCGTCAACCGCGGCGCGCTCGCCGTCTCGGATAACGGCCAGCTGGGAGCGGCCGCCAACAAGGTTGTCCTCAACCCGACGGGCGCTTCGCCCACCTTGCGCGTCACCGAAGACCTCACCTTCGCGGTCGGGGGTCGGCAGATCCGCTTCGGCAACGCGTCGTTCGCCAGCGTCATCGAGGTCAATCCTGGCAAGACCTTCACGCTCGATACCGCCTTCGACATCGGCGCCACCGCCAGCGCCGCGCTGGAGAAGCTCGATAACGGCGTGCTGGCCATGTCGGCCAATAATACCGGCTGGCTGGGTACGACCGCCATCAAGGGAGGCGTCATCCTCGTCACCCACGCCAACGCCCTCGGCGGCGTCGCCGGCAACACGATCTCGATGCCGGTCACCGCGAGCCTCAATCCCGGACAGACCGCGACCGGCGCGCTGCACCTCTCCGGCGGCATCATCCTCCCGAACAATATCTCCCTGGGCGGCAGCAGCACCGGCATCGGCATCAATTACGGCGGCGTCGTCCGTTCCGTCTCGGGTAATAACACGCTCTCCGGCACCATCGCCCACGTCAGCGGTTTCGGCACCATCTGGTCCGCCGCGCCCGGCGCGACGCTCAACTTCGCCGGCGTCGGCACTTGGACCAACTCCCCGAGCTTCGGCGGCGGCGGCACCATCAATTTCGACGCGGTGCCCAACCTCAACTCGCCCACCATCGGCATCATGGAGGGGACGACGGTCAACCTCAACGTCGACGGCTCCGCCGCCAGCAAGTTCAATCCCGACCAGGTCATCGTGCGTAACGGCTCCTTCGTGCTCCGTTCCGCCGGTCGGATCACCGATCGGGATACTTGGAACGAAGCCCATTCCGGCGGCGCCATCGTGCTCGATAACTCGGGCACTAATGTCGCCAATCGTCTCAATAATCGCCGATTGGCGCTGAACGGCGGCACGCTCCGCCTGATCGTCAACGCGACGGCCGCTTCCACCGAGATCTCGACCCGTGAGCTTGGGGGCAACTACGGGCTCAATGTCATCCAGGTCGACAACACCGTGGGCGGGCAGGCCAGCACCCTCCAGTGGTCGGCCTTCAACACCCTCAACGCCGGCAGCACCTATGACTTCCAGGGCGCCTTCGGCACGGCGACCAACATGATTCGTTTCGGTTCCGGTTCCGGCGCTTCCATCACCCACGCCGCCCCGACGTCCCGCACCTCCGCCACGGGCATCATCCCGCGCGCCACCGTCAACGGCAACGAATGGGCCACCTACGACAACAGCTCCGGCACCGCCGTGGGCCTCCGCGCTTTCACCGGTTATTCCTCTGCGGTCAATGTCCTTTCGGCCGCGGCGACCGCCGTCTTCAAGGCGACCGGAGCGAACTCGCTCTCCGGTAATCAGACGCTCCTGGCGCTCAATCTCAACACCGACGCAGGTATTCCTTCAGTTAGCGGTCTCGGCGGTCTGAACCCCAGCTCGCTCACGCTCACGACCGGCGCGGTCCTCGTCAACGGTTCCGGCTCGACCGCCACGCTGACCGTTCCGCTCGTCACGCTCGGGGCCGAAGGTCTCTTCCACGTCGCCGACGGTAAGACCCTCTCGGTCACCTCGGGTATCACCGGCGGCGCCGGCCTCACCAAGAACTTGGGCGGCAATCTCCATTTCGACGGACTCCAGTTCTACACCGGCACCACCTCGGTCAACGACGGCACGCTCCGTCTGGCTAACCGTAGCTCCGGCACCCTGCTCCCGAATAATAACCTTCAGATCAACGGTGACGGCGTGCTCGACCTGAACGGCGGTGCGCAGTATGTCGCGGCCCTCTACACTTACAATGCGGGCGGCGCCGCCATCGTCCAGGGCGGTACCATCACGAATTCCGACAGCCAGCAGGCCGTATTGGTGGCCAATGCCAATAACAGCTACTCGGGAAGAATCACGGGTAACGTCCAGCTCGTCAAGGCGGGGGGCGGCGGCCTGACCCTCCATACCCTCAGCGATTACACCGCCCCGACCCTGGTCAGCGGCGGTACGCTGCAGGTCATGGATTACGGCCGCATCACCGCCACTTCGGCGATCGAGCTGAACCGTGCCCAGCTGACCATCAACAACAACAACCTCGCGCTGCCTGACCGCGTCAACGACGCGGCGCCCATCAGCCTGAAGGGATCGACCCTCAACTTCGCAGGCCAGTCCCTCAACGCGACGTCCGAGACCGTCGGCGCCGTGACCTTGGTGGATGGTTTCAATCAGATTTTCTCCGATGACTCCGGTGGCAGCACCTGGACCAACGCTTCCGCGTATCTCACGCTCGGGTCGTTGACCCGTTCGGCGGGCTCCACGGCGGTCGTCCGTTTCAATAATCTCGGCGAGCTGGGCACGGTCAATGTCCGCGTCGCCGGCATCAAGATCACCACCGCCCCGACCCTCACCAACGGCCTGCTCGGTCCGTGGGCCATCGTCGACCGCGTCTTCGCCAGCTTCGACCCTGTCTACGGCATCGGCGGCATCGACCGTCCGGGCTTCCCGGGCTTCGCGGGCTCCGGTCTCAACAGCCTCCCGGCCGAGACTGACAACGTCTACACCACCCAGACCGGTCTCGTGCCGATGCTGGCGAACACCGCCGTCGGCACGCTCTCGATCAATATCGGGGACGCGGACGCCAACTACAGCCTCCAGGGTAACACGCTGCGCCTTCGCAACGGCGGCCTGATGATGGCCCAGAACAACGGCAACCGTCTGCTGACCGTCGGAAATGGTAATCTGACCGCCGGCGTCGTCGGTTCCGCCGCCGACCTCTACGTCTGGCACGCGCCCTTCGGTGACGATGGCCGTCGCGGCCTCCTCTCCGCCAATGTCGTCGACAACGGCGCCTCCGGCCCTGTCCGGCTCATCGTCTCCGGCGCCGACGGCCGTCAGCCGCACTCGTCGTTGACCCTCGCCGGCACCAACGTCAACACCGGCGGCACGGTCATCAACGCCTCGACCATCTACCTCGACCCGGCCGGACGTCTCGGCACCGGGGGCATCGTCATCAACAACGGCACCTTGCGGCAGTCCTCCAACAACGCGCTCTTCCGCGTGATTGGCGCGACCACGACCGCGGGCAGCGCCACCATCTCCGCCTCCGCGCCCGTCATCGCCGGGCTCGCGGTCGGCATGCCGGTCTGGGGCGTCCCCGGAGCCGCGGGAAATCAGTATGTCACCGGCATCGACGTCGCTGGCAATACGTTCACCATCACCAGCGGCACGAACGTCACCGCCGGAACGAACTCTCTCTACGCCCTCACCAACGCCTATGCGGGCAATGGCGGCCTGATCCCTGAGCAGACCGTCCTCATGACGGGTAACGCCCAGGCGCACCTGACCGGCGCGAACCGTCTGTCCACGCTCACCTTCGACAACGGCGGTGGCGGCGGCATCGTCCTCAACGCCGGCGGCGTCCTCACCCTCACCGGCGGCATCGTGGCGACCTCCACCAACGCCACGGCCTCCGCGGTCATCGGCTCGCAGTCGGTCGGATCCAGCGGGAACGGCGTGCTCGACCTCAACGGCGCGGCGGCCTTCTCCATGGACGTCGGCGCCGTCTCGGTCGCCGGTCGCGACGTGGCGCCGCTCACCGCCACCCTCATCGTCAACAGCGTCATCCAGAACGGAGGCATCGCCAAGTCGGGCAGCGGCCTGTTGCAGCTCGGCGGCCAGAACGCCTTCACGGGCGGCGTCAACGCCACCGCGGGCGGCCTCGTCATCGGCGCCAGCACCGTGGCGATCTCAGGCGGTTTCACCGGTCCGTTCGGCACCGGCACCGTCAGCATGGCCAGCGGCACCCGCCTGCTCGCCGCTTCGGCGAATCTCAGCGTCCAGAATGCTTTCACCTTCGGCGAAAGCTCTCCCGGCGTCGGCTCGATCGTCTTCGGCGGCCTCAACAGCTTCAATCTCACCGGTTCGGCCACCATCCCGGCGACGCTGTGGAACGTCGAGGTCACCGCTCCGCAGACCACGGTCTCCATCACGGACGTCCTCGGCGACTCGGGTACCTCGGCGATCTTCAAGACCGGCCTCGGCACGCTCAACATCGGCGGTTTCGCCGGCGACATCTCGGCCACGGGCGGCCTCTCCATCTCCGCCGACGGCAACGGACGCGGCACGGTCGAGAACGTGGCCCAGGCGGCCAACCTCGTCGTCCTCGGCGACCTCTCCGTCACGGTCAATCGTTCCGGCTCGGCGCCGTTCGCGCGCAACAAGGTCATCCAGCGCGGCACCCTGACCTTGCCCACGGCCATCCTGAGCATCTCGAACCAGTCCGGCTTCGGCCTCGAGTTCACCGGCACGTCGACGATGACGGGCGTGACCGCGTCGCACTTCGCCGTCGGCGCGGCCTCCGCGTCGAACCTCAATTCCGGCCTGATCCTATCCGGTGCGCTGACCGATGGCGCCAACACCGTCGGCATCATCAAGTCCGGTCCGGGCACCCTCGAGCTCCGCGGAGTCAACGACTTCGGCGGGGCAGGGCAGACCATCGACATCCTCGGCGGCGTGCTCGCCGTCAGCTCCGACGCCGCGCTCGGCGACTCGGCCAACACCGTCACCCTTAACGCCGACGGCTCCGTGGGCGTCGGCTTCCGCGCCATCGAGACCTTCTCGACCGCGCGCACGTTCATCCTCGGCCAGACCAATAACTCCTTCGAGGTCACCGCCGGCAAGGTGCTGACCCTGACCGGCGCGTTCGACCAGGGCGGCACATTCAACCGTATCCTCAATAAGAACGACAACGGCGTCCTGAATCTCGCCGCCGCCAACGGCACCTGGGCCGGCACGCTCAACATCAACTCGGGTGCGGTGCGTCTTTCCAATTCCCTCGCCGCGGGTACCAGCGTGATCAATGTCGCGCCGAACTCCGCTGCCGTGGGCGCCGCCCTCCAGCTCGCGGGAGTCACCCTCGCCAATACGATCAACCTGCAGGGCACCGGCAACCAAGTCCAGGGCGGCCTCGATTTCGGCGGCCAGCTTTCCAGCTTCAGCGGCACCAACACCCTGAACGGCGCCGTGAACTTCGCCTTCGACGCCGTCCTCGGGGTCGCCGCGGGAAGCACGCTGAATCTCGCCGGTTCGACCCTGAACTCGGGTGGCGCTCTGACTAACGCCGTCTCCCAGCGTAGCCTCACCCTCAACGTGGCGGGTACCCTCAACGTCTCGAGCCCGATCACTGGCGCCCCGACTATCTATAACGTGATCAAGTATGGCGCGGGCTCGATGAACATCACCACGCCGCAGACCTTCACGGTCGATACGGGGGCTGGGCAGTGGTTCAATATCCGCGGAGGCGAAGTCGTCCTCTCCGGCGGCACCCTCGCGGCCACCACGGCCAACACCCCGACCGGAAGCACCGGTTCCGCGACCATCAGCCTGGCGGGTCTCGATACCGTCACCGGCCTCGGTCTCCGTCCGGGTATGTTCGTCGCCGGTACCGGCGTCCCGACCCGCGCGACCATCCTCTCCGTCGACCCCATCGCTAACACCTTCGTCGTCTCGTCTGTCCTGACCGCCCCGCCGACGACCGCCTTGAAGTTCCTCTCGGGAGGCACGCTCTCTGCGCCGACCTACCTCGACCGCGGCGCCCGCCTGGTCGTGGATAACCGCTCCGTGCCCATCTTGGGCGCAGATAACATCACCGCCAACGGTCGCCTCGGCACCAGTTCGGCCGACGCCCGCGACATGGTCTTCCGTGGGGGTGAACTCTATCTCCGCGGCAGCACGATCAACAACGACGGCATCACGGAATGGGTCAATCGCGGCCTCTTCCGCCGCGGCGCCTCCACGGTCACCCTGGAGATGAACCTCTCCAACCGACTGAATTTCGTCTTCGCGTCCGCGCCGGACAACGCGGTCTCGCCCGCCCAGAACGCGAATCCCGGACCCCAGGGCACCTCGGTGCTCTTCCGTGGCAACAACTTCGGCGTCTCGAATGACGTGGGCAATTCCAACGTCGTCTTCGCGGGCGGCGTCACCATCATCGGTCAGAACGGCGGCGTCGGCGGCAGCACCAAGGGCATCCTGCCGTGGGCCGTGGTCGGCCGCACCGACACGGTGCAACCCATCGGCACCGACCGGGAGGGCTATTCGTTCGCCACGGTCAGCAACGCGGGCGGCGGCGGCACTTCGCTCTCCGGCGACCGTATCATCCGTCCCCTCGGCACGACCGAGTATTCCAACGCGAACATCGCGACGGGCCTGGACAATAACAACCTGCTGTTCAACGCCAACGTCACCACGACCTTGGCCGGGGCTAATTTCTCGCCGAATTCCATCACGATCGAAGGCGGCGCGGACATCACCCTCGCCGACGGCGTCCGTCTGGCGCTGCAGTCGGGCGGCATCCTCGTGCGTAATACCAGCGTCTCCGTCATCGACGGCGGCGTGATCAACCAAGTCAACACCTCGGCCCCGCTGAACATCTGGACGATCGGCACGGCGCAGCTGACCATCAGCTCCGCGATGAACGGCGGCAACGGCGTGACGAACGGCGCCATCTCCGCCGTCAAGGCCGGCGCGGGCACGCTGGTCATCGCGCCTCCGACCTCCCAGGTCAACGGACTGGCCGGCCTCGGTACCAACTCCCTCAGCGGCCAGTTCGCCATCAACCAAGGCACCGTCCGCCTCGGCACCGGGGTCAAGAACGCGATCCAGGCCAATAACTTCCTCGCTATCTCAGACGGCGTGCTCGACCTCAACGGCAACACGCAGCAGGTCCTCGCGCTCTTCGCCGATCAGACCTGGGCCAACGCCAACGGCACGATCACCTCGAGCTCCGGCACGGGTTCCCTGATCATCAACCAGGACAACGCCGGACGCAATTGGGGTGGCTTCATCACGGGAGACGTACGCCTGACCAAGCAGGGTCAGAACACCTTCAACCTCTACTCGAACCATACTTATACCAACACCACGCTGGTGAACGGGGGCAACCTGCTGCTCCGCGACCAAGGCGCCTTCGCGGCTACCTCCGGGGTCACCCTCCAATACGGCAACCTGTATTTCGACAACGAAGCCGGCACCCAGGATCACGCCAATCGTCTCAACGACGCGGCCGCCATCACCATGCGCGGCGGTCTCCTCGAACTCCGCGGCCGTCCGCAGGCGGCCAGCACCGAGAGCGTGGGGGCGGTCTCCCTCCTCGACGGCTATAACCAGCTCAACGTCGTCAACGGCGGCACCAACGTCGCCTCGACGCAGCTCAACCTCGCCTCGCTGACCCGCTCGGCCAACGGCGGCACGTTGAACTTCTCCGGCGCGACCGGCCAGGCCGGCAGCAACGCCCGCATCACCATCGGTTCCATCAACGGCGTCTCCACGGCGACCGTGGACGCCGGCCTCACCAATGGCATCATCGGCGGATGGGCTGTCATCGGCACCAGCGACTTCGCCTCTTACATCCCCGGACTCGGCGTCGGCGCCCTCGGCGCCCTCGGCTTCCCGGCCTACTCGCCGGCCGTCATCGTGGCCAACTCCTCCCTGGCCACGGACAACATCAAGCTGAACACCACGGCTTCGACGATCTCCGCCAACGTCACCATCAACAGCCTCGCGACCTCGAACGTCGCGGTCGGCACCGTCGGCATCGCTAACGGCAGCACGCTCAATATCGGTTCCGGCGGCGTGCTCAGCTTCACCAATACCTCCTGGTCGATCGGCTCGGCGCCCAACGTCGGCTCGCTCACCTCCGGCTCGGGCGAACTCTTCCTCTACGCCCAAGGCAGCGGCGTGCTCACCGTCAATTCGACGATCACCGGCGCCATCGGGGTCGTGAAGTTCGGCGCCAACACCGTGGCGCTCTCGGGTAATAACACCTATACCGGCGGCACGACGTTCAGTCAGGGCACCCTGACCATCAACGCCGGCTCGCTCATCCCGGCCGCGACCGATCCGCTGAAGGGCCTGATCCTGAACAACACGGGACTCACGACCACCTTCGCCGCCGCCGTCGCCCCCGCCAACATCATCACCCTCAACGCGGGCGCTAATATCACCTACTTCGGCAACAACACCCAGGCCGGCCTGATCTTCAACAACCTCGGCGGCACGGGCAATCCGACCGTACGTACGTTCAATACGGCCGGTATCTCCAGCGCCACCGGCGTCCTGACGATCGGCTCCGCCGGCATCACGGTCACCTCCGCCAACGTCGGCACCATGGCCTTCATCGAAGGCCGCGTCGACTTCGGCGCGACCGCCAAGACGATCAACGTCGGCGCCTTCGAGATCAACGGCGCCACGGACGTGGCCCCGCTCCAGGCGGCCTTCCTCCTCCAGGGCATCGTCGGCTCCGCCGGCGGCATCAATAAGACCGGCAACGGCGTGCTGCAGCTCAATGCTCAGGCCAACTTCACCGGCGCCTTCAACGTGACCGCGGGTGGACTCAAGATCGGCGTGACCAATGCAGGCTCCCGCTTCTCGGCCCTCACCCTCGGCGCCGGCACCCGCCTCGACCTTAATAACCAGAACACGGCCTGGGGTTCCCTCGCCGGTTCGGGCGATGTCTTCAGCTCCGCCGGCACCCCGACCCTCACGTTCGGCTTCGATAATTCCAGCACGACCTTCTCGGGTCGCTTCGTCCGCTTCAACGACGCGGCCTACGCGCAGCTCCAGAAAGTCGGCTCCGGCCAACTGACGCTGAACACCGCCCAGGACGCCGAAGGCTCTTGGAGCACGTTCACCGTCAACGGTGGCGTCGTCCAGTATCAGGACGCCGGTCGGGCCTACGTGGTGACCGGTGCGGCTTCGCGCTCGACCTTCAACTTGAACACCGCCGGGGTGCTCTCGCTCGCCAACGGCGCGACCGCGGTCAACAACCGCCTCGGCCTCAATGTCGACGGTATCCTCGCCGTCCAGGGAGGACGTTTCTCCCTCTCCGGTAACGCGGGCTCGGCGGTCACCGAGACCATCGCGAACTTCAATGTCACCAACGGCGGGGGTCGCGTCGAGCTCTCCCCGGTCGCCGGCCAGAACCTGCGCCTCGCCATCACCAATCTCAGCGGCGGCAACAGCACGGGCACCCTCGTGATCGGCGGCCTCACCGGCAACCAGGACGGCGCGGGCGTGGCCAACGTGTCCATCACGAACGCGAATTACATCAACGACGCACAGCAGGGCAACCTGGGCGTGCTCGCCCGCAATGGCAGCACGAACATGAAGGTCCGCGGCGACATCCTCGCCGACGCTTCGGCCACCGGCCTCGGCACGGGCTTCCTCGTCCGCGACACTGTGGCGCTCTCCGCCACGATGACCAATAACAACGCCGTCATCTCGGTGCCGTCCACCGCCGGCATCCTCGTCGGCGCCTCGGTCAGCGCCGTGGCGGGCATCCCCGGCGGTGCCTTCGTCACCGCGGTCGACTCGGTCAATAACACCGTGACGATCAACAACGGCACCGGCGTCGCTCCGCAGACGGCCACCGTCTTCTTCGGTAACTACTTCCGCGCTCTTACCACTGGCGAGCTCAACACCACCCCGCGCGGCGCCCTGGGCGACGGCGTCGGCGGTTGGTCTCAGGGCCAGAACGCGGGCGTAAGCTCCGCGGTCACCCTCGGCACCGACACGATCGTCAATACGATGACGTTCTCGGGCACGTCTTCCCTCGGTTCCTCCCTGCCGGCCGCCTTCGGCCGCTTCGGCGCCGGCGGACGACTGCTCACCCAGGAATTCCGCGGGGCCACCGCCTTCCTCGTCCGCGACGGCGTGACCACCCTCAACGTGGGCTCGTTCAGCTCCGGCACCGGCACGACGCTCGTCGGCCACGTCCTCACTGGCGCGACCCTCAACGTCAACAGCCTCTTCGGCATCGGCCAGACCTCCGGCTTCGTCAAGGCCGGCGGCGGCACGTTGAATTTCAATGCGCCCACCTACTTCCAGGGCGGCAACTTCACCGTCAACGACGGCACGGTCAACCTGCTGTCCGGCCAGGCTGACACCATCGCCGTCCTCCCGACGATCAACGGCGGCACCGCGAGCAATCTCCGCCTCAACGGTCGGTTCGCGACGGTCGACCTGCGTAACAACGCCCAGACCTTCGCCGAAATCACCAGCGTCAACACGATCGCCGGCACCGCCGGCACGATCACCAACTCCGGCGCCGGCACGGTCAACCTCATCTCCAACGGTGGCGGTACATTCGCTGGTACCATCGCCGGCAAGCTGAACTTCGTCCGCATGGGTAACAGCACTACTATCCTGACGAATGCTTCGACCTACACGGGCGAGACGGTCGTCCGTGGCGGTAATCTGACCCTTGTCGACTCCGGCGCGCTCACGGCCACCTCCGCGGTCCGCCTCCTCTACGGCGCCCTCAACTGGGATAACTTCGGTCTGAATCCTTCGGCGGTCTCGCTCCCGACCCGCATTCCGGCCGCGGCGCCCATCACCCTCCAGGGTGGCAGCCTCGTCGTCATCGGCACCGGTTCCGTCGACACCGTCGCGACGTTCAACACGTTGAATGTCGTCGCCGGCGGCAACATCCTGCAGTCTCAGCCGATCATCTCTACGGGCGGTACTAACCGCATCAACGTGGGCAACCTCGTCCGTAACGCCGGTAACCGTGCTACGGTCCTCTTCCAAGGTTGGTCCAACCGTAATTCCGGCGGCAATAACACGTTGGGCAATATCGGCCTCACTGCTTCGAGCTTGGTCTATCTCACCAACTTGGATGGCACCACGATGAACGCCGCCCGCATGGTCAACGGCATCATCGGCGGCTGGGCCATCAACTCCGGCACGACCTTCGCCACCTATTCCGACACCTGGGGTGTGTCCGGCGTCGGCGAGACCAATGCTCCCGGCTTCACCGGCACCGATGTCTCGACCGGTAACGCCGCCACGGGCAATTACAGTAACGACGGCGCCGCCCGCACGATGCCAGCCGGCGCCCGTGCCGCCAGCACCTGGCGCCTCATCGGTGGCACCCATGACATCACCTTCGCCAACACCCAGCTCACGCTGGGCGCGGGTATGGTGACCAACGGCAACGTCGCCTACCGTCTCCTCGCCGCGAGCGCGGCCGACACCATCACCGGCGCGGCCGCCGCGCAGGGCGGTGACGGCAACCTCTACTTCTACATCAATCAGAACACGACGACGATCCAGCCCAAGATCACCGGTACCACCGGCGTGGTCTCGTACGGCGGCGCCACGTTCCGCCTCGAGCCTCGTTTCGCCTCCAATGATTACACCGGCGGCACGTTCGTGAACGCCGGCGCCTTCAGCCTGAACGCTTCGGCCGGCCTCATCGCCATCCCGTCGGGACAGCGTGCGTACTCCGCCGCCTCCATCGGCATCGCTGCGACCACCGTCCAGCTCACCACCGTCGCGGGCCTCTCCGTCGGTTCGACCATCGTCAATCCGAACTTCCCTGCCGGTACCACCGTCACGGCGATCGACGTCCCGAACAACACCATCACCGTCAGCGCGGCTTCGACCAACGTCGCCGCCGTCGCCACTCAGACCCTGGCTTCCAACGCCCTTAACCCGACGCTCTCCGGCGTCGTCGGCCTGACCCTCCACAACGCCTCGGTCAGCCTGGCGGGCAATGTGACGGGCCAGATCGACCCGGCCACGAACGTGGTCGTGAACGGCGGCGGTCGACTTGTCTTCAACTCCTTCGATAACATGGTGGCCGGCACGAACGTGTCGCAGTCCCTCCGCTCCTTCGTCTTCAACAACGAAGGCGGCACGGGCAACCCGGACATCGATATCGGCAATCCGAACGACTACACGCAGGGCGCCACGCCGAACTACTCGATCCTCGTCCTGACCGCGGACAACCCGGTCATCGCCACGAACAACCACCTGACGACCACCCCGACGATCTACGGTAGCGACGCGGGTCGTACCCGCCTCGAGTTCTCCGCCGCCAGCCCGATCATCACGGTCAACGCGGGTCTTTCCCCGGTCGGCATGCGCTTGGTCGCCGGCATCACGCAGAACGTCGGCATGACCGGGCCGATCGTCAAGA